>ERZ791914.1704-NODE-1704-length-13805-cov-6.560364_pt1 | contig 13805 bp, 8 predicted proteins | sample MGYA00510140_ERZ791914 | MGnify/ENA primary metagenome ERZ791914 (study PRJEB30046, sample SAMN00792079) | human gut metagenome | study: EMG produced TPA metagenomics assembly of the A metagenome-wide association study of gut microbiota in type 2... | reverse complement strand
TGGAGCTGACTGTTACTAATCGGTCGAGGGCTTGACCTAATTGGTTGTGTTCACAAAATGGAATGATAGATGTAAAGTGTATGCGGTTTTGAAGGTATATCGGAAGGACCATCGGATCTCTCCGATGGTTTTTTACTGTTAAAAAATAAAAGAAAGAGCGCTGTTAATGAGAAAAAATACTCATTAACAGCGCTTTTCATTTCACAGAAAAAGCAGTATTATGAGGTTAGAAGAGTCTAACACAAAACAGACTCTTACACACTCAGGAAAAAAGATGCAGGGAGGAAAGTTATGTTTCTTGAGATTAATAACCTGAAGAAGAGTTTTGGAACCGGTGAAAGCCGTGTGGAGGTCTTAAAGGGAATCCAGTTTTCTGTGGAAAAAGGTGAAATCTGTGTTCTCCTCGGTCCATCCGGTTCCGGTAAATCGACACTGTTGAATATTATCGGCGGAATCGACGAGGCGGACAGCGGTTCGATCGTGATTGAAGGCGAAAAAATTGAGGATATGAATGAAAAAACGCTGACACGGTACAGACGAAAACATTTAGGATACGTTTTCCAGATGTACAATCTGATTCCAAACCTGACGGTAAAAGAAAATATGGAAGTCGGCGCATACTTAAGCGATCATCCGCTCGACATCAACGATCTGTTAAAGACACTGGGGCTCTATGACCACCGCGACAAGCTGCCGAACCAGCTCTCTGGCGGTCAGCAGCAGCGTACTTCAATCGGAAGAGCTATCATCAAAAATCCAAGCATTCTGCTCTGTGATGAGCCGACAGGTGCACTCGATTACCATACTTCAAAAGAAATTTTGAAGCTGATCGAGGACGTCAATCAGAAGTACGGCAACACCGTCATCATGGTAACACACAATGATGCGATCAAAAACATGGCGGACCGCGTGATTCGTCTGCGCGACGGCCAGATCCGTAAAAACTACGTCAATGAGACCAAAATCGCCGCCGACGATCTGGACTGGTAAAGCGGGGTGGAAGTATGAAAAATCCATTACGAAAACGCCTGCTGCGGGAACTGAAGAACGATATTGGAAAATATCTCGTTATTTTTCTGTTTATGACGGCGACGATTGGCTTTGTGTCCGGTTTTCTCGTTGCGGATGAGAGCATGCTGTATGCTTACGATGAAAGCTTTGAAAAATACAACGTGGAAAACGGAAATTTTACAACAGAACAGAAGCTCACCGACAACCAGAGAACACGGCTGGAAAAAGAGAAGGTAACGATTTACGAGAATTTCTATAAAGACGAAGATGCCGACACGGATCTGGATTCGGAACCAGAGAGCACGATTCGTCTTTTTAAAAACAGAACAGAGGTCAATCTGGTCTGCCTGATGAAAGGCGAAATGCCGCAGCAGAAGGATGAAATTGCAATTGACCGTATGTATGCGGACAATAATGACCTGCAGGTCGGTGATGTGATCTCGGTTGATAAAAAAGAACTGACGGTTACCGGTCTTGTGGCACTTTCGGATTACAGTGCGCTGTTCAGCAATTCGAGTGACATGATGTTCGATGCGGTTAAATTCGGTGTGGGAATCATGACCGAAGAAGGGTATGATGCCATTACCGATGACCATATCAAATACTGCTATTCCTGGAAATACGATACGGAACCGAAAGATGAAAACGAGGAAAAAGAATGGTCCGATGATTTCGTCGAGGTTCTGGCGGCTCATTCCTCGCTGACGGGTTATCTGCCGCGCTACGGCAATCAGGCAATCAAATTTACCGGTGACGATATGGGCGGTGACAAGGCGATGGTGGAGATACTGCTGTACATCCTGATTGCCATCATGGCGTTCATTTTTGCAGTTACGACAAACAATACGATTGTAAAAGAAGCGTCGGTGATCGGAACGCTGCGCGCATCCGGCTATACGAGACGGGAACTTCTGCTGCATTATCTGTCCCTGCCGGTACTGATTACGATTTTGTCGGCGGTGATTGGAAATATTCTGGGATACACCGTGTTTAAAGATATCTGCGCCGGTATGTATTATGGAAGTTACAGTCTGCCGACGTATCAGACGCGGTGGAATGCCAATGCATTTCTGCTCACGACCGTAATTCCGGCAATTCTGATGTTTGTGATCAACGCGGTGCTGATTTCCGGCCGTCTGCGTCTGTCACCGCTGCGTTTTCTGCGCCACGATTTTGCAAAGAAAGGAAAAAGCCATGCGGTGCGTCTTCCGAACTTCCGGTTCTTCTCGCGGTTTCGTCTGCGGATCCTGCTGCAGAACAAATCGAGTTACTTTACCCTGTTTCTCGGTATCATATTTGCCAATATTCTGTTGCTGTTCGGTATGATGATGAAACCGTTGCTGTCACATTACCAGACGGAGGCGGTGGAAAATATGCTGGCAGATTACCAGTATATTTTAAATGTCCCGGATCCGATCGATGAGGATGATGAGTACACGCTGATGGGAATTGTGCAGAAACTTCTGACGCCATCGCTGAAGACAAATACGGAAGGCGTGGAAACGTTTGCTCTTACATCGCTGAAAAATATTCCGAAAAACCGGGAGGGCGAGAGCATTTCGGTATATGGAATTCAGAAAGACAGCAAATATGTTTCCGCTGAACTGTTTGAGGACGGCGTGACGATTTCCGACGGTTATGCCGAAAAATATGGAATGAAAGTCGGCGATACACTGGAACTGAAAGAGCCGTATGAGGACAAAACGTACAGCTTTGAAGTAAAAAGCATTTATGCCTACCCGGGAGCCCTTGCGGTATTTCTGCCGATGGATGTCTTCTGCGAGGAATTCGATCATCCAGAGGACTACTTTAACGGCTATTTCTCCAACGAGCCGATCACGGACCTGGAGAAATCGTATATCGCGACGAAAATTACGGAAGATGATATGACAAAGATTTCACGGCAGCTCAATGTGTCGATGGGAGAAATGTTCCAGCTGATCAATGTTTTCTCGATTGTACTGTTCATGCTGCTGATTTATCTGCTGACGAAGCTGATCATCGAGAAGAATACGACTTCGATTTCGATGGTAAAGATTCTCGGCTACGAGAACAGGGAAATTTTGAGTCTGTATTTGACGGCGACAACCTGGGTTGTGATCGTCTCAATCGGTGTCAGCCTGATCATTGCCTCCGCGCTGATCCGCCAGATTTATGTCATTATGCTTTCCGAGTACAGCGGCTGGCTGACATACTATATTGATCCGGCAATTTACGGAAAAATGTATCTGATGGGCCTTGCGGCGTATGCTGTTATCGCTGTGCTGCAGTTCCGCCACATCCAAAAGATTCCGATGGACGAGGCACTGAAAAATGTAGAATAAAAAAAGTTACAGGAGAAATCTTGACAAGCCCGGGCAAAGTGTGGTATATTGCTCTCAAACTTGGTGTGGATTTTTCAACTTGTAATAAAGTTCTTTTCGCCACGCAATTATCGAAAGCAGATAATTGCGTGGCTTTTTTTGTGGCAATGGAGCAAAGTCCGTGCCTGCACGTAAGCCCACCAACAGAAAAGATCACAAATGGAGGTAATAATGAACGAAAACTTTATGAAAGAAAAGCCAGTATTTCCACTGCTGGTTTCGATGGCGCTTCCAATGGTAATCTCGATGCTGGTCAATTCCTTATATAACATTGTGGACAGCTTCTTTGTCGCACAGATCAGCGAAGATGCCATGACGGCGCTCTCCCTGGTTTATCCGGTACAGAATTTTGTAAATGCCGTTGCCATCGGTTTTGGAATCGGACTGAATGCGGTGATTTCGTATTATCTGGGAGCGGGTGACAAAAAGGCAGCCGGCTGTGCTGCAACACAGGGCCTTGCCCTTACCATGCTGCATGCGGTTATTTTAACGATCGGAAGCCTTCTGGTCATCGAGCGTTTCCTGCGGATGTTTTCTTCTTCCGAAACTGTCATCGATCTTGGTGTCCGGTATTCACGGATTATCTTTCTGTTTACCATAGCAATCATGGCAAACCTTTACTTTGAAAAGGTTTTTCAGGCAGTCGGCCGGATGAAAGTGACAATGACCGGTATGATGATCGGCTGTATTGTCAACATCATTCTGGATCCGCTCATTATTTTCGGAATCGGACCGTTTCCGCGTCTTGGAATTGAGGGTGCGGCGCTTGCAACCGGCATCGGTCAGGTGACACCGGTCGTGATTTACTGGATCATTTACAAGATCCGCCCGATTTCGGTCAAAATCCGTCCGGAATATTTAAAAGAAGGAAAAAATCTGGTCGGAAGACTGTACGCGATCGGCGTCCCGGCGATCCTGAACCTGGCGCTGCCGTCTCTTCTGATTTCCGCACTGAATGGAATCCTGGCCGTGTATTCCCAGAGCTACGTTGTCGTGCTCGGCATTTACTACAAGCTGCAGACGTTCATCTATCTGACAGCAAACGGCATTGTACAGGGCATGCGCCCGATTATCGGCTTCAACTACGGCGCAGGCGAGCATAAGCGTGTGCGGAAGATTTATGAGATCACCCTGATTATGTGTGCGGTGATCATGCTTATTGGAACCGGCATCTGCCTTGCCATTCCGGAACAGCTGATCGGACTGTTCAGCAGCAATCCGGAGACCATCCGTCTTGGCGGACAGGCGCTGACACGCATCAGCGTGGGCTTTTTGATTTCGGCAGTTTCCATCACATCCTCCGGTGCGCTGGAGGGACTCGGAAAAGGCGGATCTTCCCTGATCATTTCCCTCTGCCGAAATGTCATTGTCATTCTCCCGGCAGCTTACCTGCTGTCCCATCTGGGAGGCGGCGTTTTCGTATGGCATGCCTTCTGGATCACAGAGGTCATTTCCGCAGCGGTTTCTCTTGTGGTATACCGCCGCGCAGTACGAAGATAAAAAATATAAGAAGAAAAGAAAAGCGGCCTCTTGTGGAAGGAGGCTTTTCTTTTTATAATAGATAATACAGACGTAAGAATTAAGTAAAGATTTTTTTGAATATTCATGGTACCATTACGGTAGTTAAAAACAGAGAGGATGGAAACGACGTGGAAGAAACAAATATTTTAGTTGTGGATGATGAAAAAGAAATCGCGGATCTGCTGGAAATTTATCTGATCAGCGATGGATTTCAGGTATTAAAAGCGTACAGTGCAAAAGAGGGACTCCGCATTCTGGAGGAGAAAAAAATCGACCTGGTGCTGCTCGATGTGATGATGCCGGATATGGACGGTATTGCGATGTGCCGCCGCATCCGGGAGACGAACAACATTCCGATCATCATGGTAAGTGCCAAAACGCAGGATATCGACAAGATCGTCGGTCTGTCAACGGGAGCAGACGATTACGTGGCAAAACCGTTCAATCCGCTGGAGCTGATGGCGCGTGTAAAATCCCAGCTCCGCCGCTACCGCGAACTGAATCCGTCGAAGCCGCACGAGCGCCAGGAAGTGATTTCCTTAAAGCATCTGGAAATCAACAAGGTAACCCATCAGGTTGTCTGCTACGGGGAAAGCATCAAGCTGACACCGATTGAATTTGATATTCTGTATCTGCTGGCCTCCAACCCGGGCCGCGTGTTCGGTACAGACGAAATTTTCGAGCGCGTCTGGCATGAAAAATTCTATGAGGCGAACAACACGGTTATGGTACATATCCGCCGTCTGCGCGGAAAAATGAAAGACGACACAAGAGAAGATAAGATTATTACAACAGTCTGGGGAGTGGGATACAAAATTGAAGCCTGATTTTATAAAAAACTTCAGCCAGAGGATGGTCTTTGATCTGATTGTAAGTGCACTTGTCACGGTGCTTGTAGTGACGCTTACCGACGGGATTCTGACCTTTTTCGGCAATGGACTGATGAACATCGGTTACCGGAGCGCCTGGATCGGACCGGGAGGCCTCCGCCCATCGGTGCGGACGATGATTCTGACGTCGGCTGCGCTGCTTTCGTTCTGCCTGACCTTTTATTTCCTGATGCGCGAAACCATCCGATACATTGGGAAGATTCTGGAAAAGGTAAAGGAGATATCAGCAGGGGATTTTGATCATCCGATCGAGGTAAAGGGAAATGACGAGTTTTCTGTGATGGCGGAGAACTTAAATACGATGCAGCAGAATATCAAGGAAATTATGGAACGGGAACGGATCGCGGAGCATACGAAAAACGATCTCGTCTCATCCGTGGCACATGACCTCCGTACGCCTCTGACTTCGATTATCGGCTATCTCGGCTGGGTGCGCACGCGGACGGATCTGGATGAGGAGACGAGAAATCATTATATCGATATTGCCTATCAGAAAGCACTCCGTCTGGAGCAGCTCACGAACGAGCTGTTTGGATTCGTCAAGCTGGAGCACAAAGAGATGCAGCTGCATCTCGGAAAACTTGATCTGGTGCAGCTGATGGAGCAGATGCTCGACGAGATGACGCCGTCTTTTGTGAAAAATGAGCTTCAGGTGGAATTTCTGCATGCGGAACATGCGATTTTTCTCGAGGCGGACGGTGAGCTGCTGGCACGGCTCTTTGGAAATCTGCTGAACAATGCTGTCAAATACGGAAAAGAGGGAAAACAGATCCGCGTCTCAATGGAAAAAGAGGGCGAATATGTGGTCACGCGTGTCATTAACTACGGACGGATCATTCCAAAACAGGAACTGGATCATATTTTCCAGAAATTTTACCGGACAGAGCAGTCGAGGAGCCGCGATACCGGCGGGACGGGACTTGGACTTGCGATTGTACAGCAGATTGCGGAACTGCATCACGGACAGGTGCGGGTAAAAAGTGATCTGCAGGGAACCGTCTTTGAGGTGGAACTGCCGGTCGGAATGCCAAAGGGGAAGAAAGAGGAAGAAAAGCGATGAACAGGAAAAGAAGAAGCAAAATCTGCTGTCTGTCCGGTATTTTGCTGCTGATTCTGCTTCTGGCGGGAGTTCAGAGGGTGTCTGCGATGACAACGCGGACAGAACTTTATCAGAACACGCCGTCGGATGGCGGAAGAAGCGGCAGGAAAGAAAAGCAGCTTCTTGCCAACAGCTACGCAGGGGAATACCAGATTGATTTTTCTTATGGATTCGAAGGAAACTATCAGGATGGGAATCACGTACCGATTCGTGTGACAATCACAAATGAGAGCGCTGTTGAATTTGAAGGATACTTTGTTTTTCAGATAAAAAACGCCGCGGAATCGATTTACCGCAGAAACAGTGGAGAAGGCATTCTCTCAAAACTGTTTTTGGGGGTCAAGCGGTCGGGCGATGGAAGAAACAGCCTTTTTACGTACCGTTTTCCAATCTATATTCCGGCGAACGGAACCGTTACAAAGACTTTTTCGGCAGGGCTTCTGGTGGAAAATACGTCTTTTTGTGTCCTGCGCCTGGAGAACAGCCAGAGGGACACGGTGTACAGTCGGGAAGAAACGATTTCGAGTGAAGGCTTCTTCCAGTCCAAGGTGGAAGTCTGCGTTGTGGAAGAAGAAACTAATTACGGGCAGCAGTTGAATGGAGTTACGCTGAACGACGGGATTTATGAGGTGGAAGCTGCATCTGTCCGGGCAGAGGAGCTTGTCGGGCTTGCGGAGTCGTATTCGCCGGATGTGCTGATCCTTCTGGAGCAGTCCAAAGAAGAACTGGATGAGACACTCCAGAAAGAAATTGATCTCTGGCAGGCAAAGGGAGGTCTTCTGATTACCTTTTCGGGAAACGAGACATTTGCGGAAAGCCAGCGCAGTGCGTTTAAAGAAGCGCCGGTAGATTTTCTGAAAAATATTCTGGACGAAGAGACCACCAGCCGCCTTCTGGCAAAACGAAATACGAATTATCAGAAATACTATACGATTTCCGATCTTCTGGAAAACACTAAGATCCGGAACCGTCCGAATACGGTGCTGTACGGCGGCCTGATTCTGGTCTATCTGGTTCTGGCAGGGCCGGGATTGTATTTCTTTTTGAAAAAAACAGGAAAACGTCAGTATCTCTGGGGGGCGATCTGTGCCTGCTCGGCCGTCTTTGTTATGCTGATCAGTCTGTTTGGCCAGAGCACGAGGCTTAAGGCCCCGGTGCTGACGTATGTAAGAGAAATCTGGCAGTACGATACATACCAGAAAGATTACATTAATTTCTGTGCACAGGCGCCGTACAATGCTTCCTATGAGCTGTATCTGGATCCGTCCTACGATCTGGTGACGTACAACCGTATGGACTATATGTCCAACAGCACGGCACAGCCGGAAACGGAGGATGCGGAATATGAAAAGACGGAGATCAGTTTCGGAGAACAGAAAAACAGGGCAGAAATTTCCAATCAGGCTGCATTTGCCCTGAATGAGTTCGGCATGCAGCGGATGGAAACGCTGGACGAAGGCGAAGGACTGAAAGGCACGTTTCATTTCTGGGATCAGAAGATCAGCGGAACCGTGGAAAATAAGACAGGCTATGATCTGGAGAGCTGTGTGATCGCCGTTCCAGGTTACTGTGCCCTCATTGGAGACATCAAAAACGGGGAGACGATCACGCTGGATGGAATAGAAGCGGACAGCGTGCGGGATTTCGGAAATTGGAGTGCGGCAGAAGATCTGCCGGAGATAGAGAAAAATTATCTGGACGGCGTCATCTATAATCACATGCCGAACCGGAGTGACAACTGCCTTTTCTTTGGAAAGCTGGCAGGCAATGACGATACGTTCCAGCTTGACAGCGGATACGAAGCGTATGGAATCTCGTATTACTATCAGGAAGTGTCTGTGGACATGAAAGAGGCCGGCGTTGTGTACTGTCCGTATGCGCAGGAGTACAGCGGATGGGACGGCGGAAACACGGTAAGCTTTGAAATGGGACCGAATTCCGGCGGAATCTCGGAAGAGGAGACAGAAGTAACGTATTATCTGAACGGTGTCTTTGAAAACAACAACATCTGGTGTCTGTATGGAATGTATGCTAAAGGCGTGATGCAGCCGGATTCCGAGGGAATCTATGATCCTGCATTCTGGCCGTATGCGATGACGGCGTTAGAAGATAAGATCCAGGCGGCAGAAACCGGCGGGGGAGGAAAACGGGGAACCATTCTTTCGCTTGCTTTCGAGAAAGCCCGCACGGAGGATGGGACCAAGATCCGGAATTTCAATGGAATCATTGAGCTGTACAATTTTCAGACGGGAACGTATGATGAAATTTCCGACTGGGAGATCGATTTTGCGAGTGATCCGGCACTGGAGGCGCAGTATGTGAATGCGGACAACCAGATCCGTGTGCGGTACCGTCTTTCCGAAGAGGAAAAGGGAGAAGAGTATCATGAAAATTATGGATACTATGAGGCACCGAATCTGATCGTAAAGGCGAAAGAGATCCCACCGGAGCAATATCTGGAGAACCTGTTAACGGAGGAGCCAAATGCCAATACTGAAAATTGAGAAACTGACCAAAAAATACGGAAAAACATATGCCCTGAACGGTCTTGATATGGAAGTAAAAAAAGGCGATATTTACGGCTTTGTCGGACCGAACGGTGCGGGAAAAACAACGACGCTGCGCATTATTTCAGGGCTTTTAAAGAGCGACGGCGGCGATCTGTGGCTGGACGGCGTGCGGACGACAAAAAATATTCTGAAGCAGAAAAGCCTGATCGGCTTTGTGCCTGATTTCTTTGGCGTCTATGAAAACTTAAGCGTGATAGAGTATCTGGAATTTTTTGCCGCATCGTATGGAATTTACGGGCGGGCAGGAACTGTCCGTGCGCGGGAAGTGCTGGAGATGGTCGAACTATCGGGAAAAGAGGAGCAGATGGTGGATTCGCTCTCAAGGGGCATACAGCAGCGGCTCTGTCTGGCGCGCGCGATGATCCATAAACCGAAGCTTCTGGTGCTGGACGAACCGAATTCCGGTCTGGATCCGCGTTCGAGAAAGGATTTTCAGCTTCTCCTGCAGCGATTGGCGCGGGAGGATTATACGATTCTGATCAGCTCCCATATTCTTTCGGAATTAGCAGATCTGTGCACCAGCATCGGTGTCATCAACGGAGGTGTCATGGTACAGCAGGGAAAGCTGGAAAACATTATGCTTGCGATCGACAGCTCCAATCCGCTGCGCATCACTGTGCTGAACCAGGTGCCAAAGGCGCTGGAACTATTGCGGCAGGATCCGCAGGTCAGCCGCCTTTCTGTGGATGAAAACAAGATTGCGGCCTGGTTTTCGGGAAGCCGGGAGGAGGAGGCGTATCTGCTGCAGAAACTGGTGGATGCCGGAATCCTTGTGGTTTCGTTTGCACGGGAACACAACAGCCTGGAGTCCCTGTTCTTCCATCTGACCGGGGAAACGGAACAGAAGAGCCGAAACACAGAAACGTTCGGAAACACGATCGGATAAGGAGGGAACGAAACGTGCGGTTAAATCCTGTATTTGAAAAAGAAATGAAGCGGAACTCGCGGTCATCGCGGATTTCCTGGATTATTTTTGTCTGCAATCTGCTGCTTGCCGTGGTTGCGTTTGTCTGCTATTTCGGGGAGAGCAGCCAGCTTGGCTATCTGGCACCGGTCAGTTACAGCGTTCCGATGAACTGCTATATTCTGATGACGTATCTTCTGTTTATTCTCGTTGTCCTTTCGGTTCCGGCGGTTGCGGGAGGAAGCATTTCGCTGGAGCGTGAGAAAAAAACGCTGGATGTGCTGCTGACGACGAACCTGAACCCGTGGAGAATCATTACGGGAAAGCTGGAGGCATCGCTTGGCGTTGTTCTGATACTGACGGTTTCGGCACTGCCGGTGCTGTCCCTTGTTGTGGTGTTCGGCGGTATCGGCCTTGGCGGACTGCTTCTGATGGCGGGAGGCCTTCTTCTGACCGGAATTTTTGTCGGCAGTATCGGCATTTTCTGTTCGGTTGTTTTTAAGCGGACCACACTGGCGACCGTTCTTTCCTATGTCATTGTCGTTTTTCTGGTCGTAGGAATATGCGCCTGCACGGGGCTTGCCTACTACGCAGGACTGCTGCAGCAGGAGATGACGGCAGCTTATCAGCAGATCGATGTAGGAGGTGTAATTTACCTTCTTCTTTTCAATCCGTTTACCTCGTTTGCGGGGATCATCAGCCGCCAGCTTGGGAATGGAAGAGAGATGGAACAGCTCTGCTATCTGCTTGGAAATTACGGACAGAATCCGCTGATCCATTATCTGCCGGAGGCGAGTGCCGTTCTGCAGCTTCTGATATCAGCCGTTCTTCTTGTAACGGCGGGAAGAAAGCTGAATCCATTAAATAAATAACAGGAGTAAAAGAGAAGATGAAACCATTTTGTTTTAGCCTTTCCGGAATTTATGAGTCCGAAGGATATGCCTGGGAGCAGGCGGGAAAGATCTGGGATCTGAGAGAGCTCCGGGGAACTGACGGTTATCTCGATCCGGAGACGGAGCAGTTTCTGGAAGCGGAACTTGGCCGAAAAAAAGAAACGAAAGAGCTGCCGCGGATCCGCCTTCTGGATTCCGGCAATTATCACTATATGAGCAAATTGCTGCTGGGACTGGAAAAAGAAGATTTGTTTTTAGCCGTATTCGACCACCATACCGATATGCAGCCGCCGGCGCTTCTTCCGGTGCTCTCCTGCGGTTCCTGGATCCGGGATGCTGCCGGGGCGTATCAAAACATCAAAGGAATCTGTGTGATCGGCCCGCCGGAGGCGTCGGTGCGGGAGACAGAAGCGATGGAGCATGTCTGGTTTGTGACACAGGAAGAGCTCGACGACGGAAGCGGAGCGGCGAAGATCAAAGAGATTTTTGCATCCCATGCGGGAACATTTCCGGTATATCTGTCGGTCGATAAGGACATTCTGTCAAAGGAGGAGCTTGATACGAACTGGGATCAGGGAAATGTGCGTGTGGATGAGCTGCTGTTCCTTGCAAAGGACTGTCTTGCGGGGAGAAAGGTGCTCGCGGTCGATCTCTGCGGAGAGCCGTCGGCGAACGCGCCGGAGGCGGAGTGCAGCGCGGCAAGTCTGGTAAACCAGAAGCTGTACGGCGCGCTTGCGGCAAAAATCGAAGATTGACAAAGTCTGGGCAAAAGAGTATCATAAATTCATACCCAGACGGGGTATATAGAGTGACGGAACACAAGGAGGAAACCTCATGGGTGAATGTTGTACACACTGCAGTGAATGCGACCGGAAAAAAGTGCGGGACGAAAAAGAATACAAAGATCTGATCCACCGTCTTTCGAGAATTGAAGGCCAGGTGCGCGGAATACGGGAAATGGTGGAGAGCGACCGCTACTGCGTCGATATTCTGACCCAGGTATCCGCGATCCAGTCTGCATTAAACAGCTTCAACAAGGTACTGCTTTCCAGCCACATCAAATCCTGCGTTGTGGAGGATATCCGGCAGGGAAAAGAAGGCGCCGTGGATGAGCTCTGCAAAACCATCCAGAAGCTGATGAAATAAAAAGGAGAAAATACGTTATGAAAGCATATGAAAGATTGCTGAATTATGTTAAAGTGCCGACACCAAGCGATGAAAGAAGCGGAACACATCCGTCTTCCGCGTGCCAGAGAGTCCTGGCGGAGCAGCTGGTAAAAGAAATGAAGGAGCTTGGCGTGTCGGATGTCCGCATAGATGAAAAATGCTATGTATATGGAAAGATTCCTGCAACGAAGGGATATGAGAGCAAAACAAAGCTGGGTTTTATCGCCCATATGGATACCGTATCGGATTTTGCGGACCATGCTGTAAACCCGGTGGTTCATGAAAATTATGACGGAAAGGATCTGAAGCTGTCTGAAAGCGGCAGAACGCTGGATACTGCGGTATTTCCGCATCTTGCATCCCTGGCCGGTAAAACGCTGATTACAAGCGATGGAACGACGGTACTCGGTGCAGATGATAAGGCAGGAGTAGCAGAGATCATGACACTGGCAGAAGCGCTTCTTGCCGGAGAATTTCCACATGGGCAGATTTCCATCGCCTTTACACCGGATGAAGAGATTGGAGAAGGTGCTGACTTCTTCGATGTTCCGGGATTCGATGCAGAATTTGCCTATACCGTAGACGGTGGGGCAGAGGGAGAGATCGAGTTCGAAAACTTTAATGCAGCCGGTGCAAAATTTACCGTGACCGGATTTAATGTTCACCCGGGCAGTGCGAAAGATACGATGATTAATGCGATTGCTGTAGCGAGCGAGATTCAGTTTCTCCTGCCGGAAGCAGAGTCTCCGAGAAACACAGACGGATACGAAGGCTTCTATCACCTGACCGGAATGAGCGGTGATGTAGCACATGCCGAGTCGGAATATATCATCCGTGATCACGATGCAGAGAAGTTTGCAGCAAAAGAAGAGAATCTGCGCCGGATTGAAAAAGAGATGAATGAAAAATACGGGGCAGGAACCGTAAAGCTGGAGATCAAAGAGCAGTACCGCAATATGTCCGAGAAGATTCGTCCCTGCTACCATCTGATTGAAAATGCAGAAGAGGCAGCCAGAAGAGCCGGCATGGAGCCAATCATTCTTCCGATCCGCGGCGGTACAGACGGTGCGCGCTTAAGCTTCATGGGTCTGCCGTGCCCGAACCTTGGGACCGGCGGATATGCGTATCATGGACCGTATGAGCACATTACCGTCGAGGGAATGGAACTGGCGGTGGCAATGCTGAAAGAGCTGGTTAAGATTTACGCAGAGTGAAGCTGAAAAGAATAGAGAATGATAAAATAAAAAGTCCGACAGGAAAGCTGCCGGGCTTTTTCAAATAGACAGAATGCAAAGCAACAAAAAACGGAGCCGCACAGGCTCCGCTTCAAAACAGTTCGTAGGGGAATCGAACCCCTGTTTTCGCCGTGAGAGGGCGACGTCTTAGC
>ERZ791914.1685-NODE-1685-length-13968-cov-4.949687_pt1 | contig 13968 bp, 11 predicted proteins | sample MGYA00510140_ERZ791914 | MGnify/ENA primary metagenome ERZ791914 (study PRJEB30046, sample SAMN00792079) | human gut metagenome | study: EMG produced TPA metagenomics assembly of the A metagenome-wide association study of gut microbiota in type 2... | reverse complement strand
CCAACAGCCGATAGCCGACAGCCGACAGCCGATAGCCGACAGCCGATAGCCGATAGCCGACAGCCGATAGCCGACAGCCGATAGCCGATAGCCGACAGCCGACAGCCGACAGCCGACAGCCGATAGCCGATAGCCGTCATCAGTCCCGCTTCTGTCCCATCAGTTCCTGACGGAAAGCTGCCACTTTCCTGATATCTTCCGGCGTGGTGCGGCAGCAGCCGCCGATGAGGCGGGCGCCGGCTTTCTGCCAGATTTTCACAAAGTCTGCATAATCCGCTGCCGCCCCTCCCCAGGTCTTGCCGGAGGGGTCGTAATGTTCACCGGAATTGGGATAGACCACCATAGGCTTTGAAGTATATTTCCTGATTTCCAGAATCAGGGATTCCACATACTCCGGCACTGTGCAGTTCACACCGATAGCCTTTACGCAGGGGATGGGATCAAGGGCTTTGGCGCAGTCGCCGATGTAATCGTCGCCGCAGGTATGGAGGCCGTCTTTGCAGGAAAAGGAAACCCAGGCGGAAGCGTTCTTGATTTCCGAAAGCACATCCGTCTCTGCCAGAGCTTCCAGAAGGCAGGGAATGGTTTCACAGGCAAAGATATCGGGGCCTGCTTCCGCCAGGATATGCAGGCGCTCCCGGTGGAAATAGGCCAGTTCTTCCCTTGTCTTGCCGTAATGGCCCTTGTATTCGCTGCCGTCGGCCAGGAAAGCGCCATAGGGTCCCACGGAAGCCGCTGCCAGGGGCACCGGCCTTCTTTCCGGCGATGACTCTGCCAGGAACTCATCCCTGGCCTCCTGCACCAGCTGCACAGAGCGGATAAGGAGCTCCCTTCCCTCTTTGCGGGAGAAGCCTTTCTTTTCAAAGCCTTCCAGGGTGGCCTGGTAGCTGGCGCTGGTGACAATGTCGCTTCCGGCATCGAAATAGGAACGATGCACTGCCTTCACCAGATCCGGTCTTTCATAGAGGGCGATGGCGCTCCAGAGCTCATCATTAATAGAAAAGCCCTGCCTTTCCAGTTCTGTGGAAAATGCGCCGTCCAGCACGATGAATGGATATTTTTTTAAGATGTCTTCTATCATAATAGCTCCTTTATCAAAGGCCGCTTCGCGGCCGGGTTCAGAGGTTTTTTCCGCCCTTTGGGCACAAAGGGACGCGGCGGATGCCGCAGGTTGTGTAGAAGGGTTGTGCAAAAAGGTTCTTAGGTTTGACCGGCCTTTGGGCCGGAGGGTTCTTAAGTTTGACGGACCCTTCTGGCCCGAGAGTTGTGGTATCGCCCTTACGGGCGATAAGTTTTGTATGCCGCCAAAGGCGGCGGGATTGTCCCTCTTGCGTTCGAGAATACTGTTTTCTGATGCCTGTCGTCTGATAGTCTGATGTCTTCCCGCCGACTGGTATTTATCGGCATTGATATCACTAACGACAGGCACCGAGATTCTTCACTGCGTTCAGAATGACAGTGTCCGGCGGGAAGCGGTCAGCCGACGGCGGTCAGCGGAAATTTGACTGTCTGCCATCTCCCCACGTTCGGGAATACGGCCCAGCGGACAGCCGATAGCGGATAGCTGTCTCACTGTCTCACTGTCTCACTGCCTCACTGCCCCACCAGTACACTAGCTCACTAGATCACTAGCTCACTAGATCACCAGCCCACTAATTCCCGTGGAGCGGATTATGTACATTGAAAGGCATGAGATTGTCCAGACTGTAGGGCGTTTCCTGGTATACGAAATTCAGCCAGTTATGGTAAAACAGATGGGCATAGCTGCACCATACGAAACGGGGCTTTTCCTGGGGATCATCGTAGGGATAGTAATTTTCCGGCAGACGGATGGGAAGTCCCTTTTCCCTATCCCGCTTGTACTCCCATTCCAGGGTGCGCAGGTCGTATTCAAAATGGCCCAGCACGAAAATGCGGCGGGATTCCTTGTCGGAAATGATGTTGATGCCGTTTTCCTCGGACCGGGAAAGAACGGTCAGTTCCGGCGTGACATCCACTTTTTTATCGTCAATGGAAGTATGACGGGACTGGGGGATGAAATAGCGGTCGTCGAAGCCCCGGAGGAGCGGATGGTAGGCCAGGGTGAGATTGTACTGGTAAATACCGAAGAGTTTCCTTGGAAGGATTCTTTTTTCCACCCCATAGTCCCGATACAGCCCTGCCTGGGCGGCCCAGCAGAAATGAAGGGTGGAGAACACATGACTGTCGGCCCAGTTGAAATATTTCAGCATTTCCGGCCAGTAATCCACTTCTTCATAAGGCATTTTTTCCACCGGCGCCCCGGTAATGATAAAGCCGTCATATTTCCTGTCCTTAATATCATCAAAGGTGAGGTAATTTTCATCCAGGTAAGACCGGTCCGTATGGGTGGTTTCCCGGGAAGCGATACGGGCAAAATCCACATCCAGCTGCAGCGGCGTATCCCCCAGCAGGCGGAGAAGCTGTACTTCTGTCGGTTTCTTAATGGGCATGAGGTTCAGAATCAGTATATGAAGGGGACGGATATCCTGGGTCCGGGCCCTTTTTTCTCCAATGGTTACGATCCCTTCCTTCTTCAATTCTGAAACAGCGTCCAAACCGTCGGCAATTTTAATCGGCAAAATGAAAATCTCCTTGTAAAAGCATACATGCAATAAAAAAAATCCCGTCCCCTAAGGGACGAGATCCTCGTGTTACCACCCAATTTCATCTTTCCGTCACCGGAAAGACCTCACAGGTACGCCGGCCATGCCTTGATACCCTGTCTCTGTAACGGGAGACTCCCGGACTGCTTCACCATTCAGCATATCAAGCTCAGAGGCCATCTTCTCCATGCTTTCCTGTGCTCCTTCTCACCAGTGGGAGCTCTCTTTGCCATTCCTGCACGGGTACTCTTCTCTTCCCTGCTTCTTTGAAATTATAGCTATTTTAAACTGTCCGTGAATAAATGTCAATAGGATACGCCTGCGAAGGTAAATATCCTTAAACGATACATGTGAATGGATAAATCTGTTATTTATAGATAATAAACATAATTAAATTTGAATTACAATAGTTCGGAAAGCACTATCTACTTAGAATGGATAACGTATTACATTTTCCTGTGTATACACGGGCGCCTTGCTACAGATTATATAGCTCTCACGCACATATTAGTTAGCTCTGAAATAAGGTCAGATGAAAAAATATTCAATGCAGCACAAAAGACCCGGTATCTCAAAATCAGCATGATGCCCAATGAGTTCGGTGTCTGCATGGTCTACGGCCGCTGCTGTACCGAAGTACGACGGCGCGCGCCATACACGAGTCTCCCGTCATTTCTGCATATGTGGAGCTGATTTAGAGTCCTGGGTTCATTGTGTAGTTCATATCTTTTATCCTTTTTGGCCAAATTGGATGGAAGGAAACAAGGGGATCCCCGCGGGTCCGAAATACCCTCCCCTGCCGGACCTAGGATTGGCAGGAAAGCCTGTGCATTCAGAATTGCTTTATAAACTTGTCCCTTCTACTTATATAATAGAAAAAATCGCTTGTATGTGAACGTGGAAAATAAAAAATTTTACTTTTTCTTCATTTTACGGAATACTTGAAGATTATGCAAGAAATTAGCATCAAAAAGGAGGTGTGCAGCCTTCCGGTAAGCTCACCTCCCGTTTCCTCTACTTCAGTATGCTATAGGCACACAACTGATACCGGAAATCGATAACAAGATAGCTCATAACAGTCATCGAACTTCTTTTCTCACTTTGTTGCACACTCTTACTCTTTCAAAACTTAAACGTATCCTTCAGCCCCAGCCATTTCTGGTCCTTCTCACTGAGGTTCAATGGCATCTTGCGAAATAATAAAAAGCCAGACGTAATAAAGAAAAATGGTACAGCAACCCGAGTAAAGCACTGACTGATTTCAAAATCTAATAATGGATGCCCATCTTTAGAGGCAAAAGAATCCAGCATAACGATGAGTATCGCCATAAAGAACTTGAGTAAATCCAGACCATTATAATAGTCTGTCTGTCTGTCTGTCTGTCTGTCTGTCTGTCTGTCTGTCTGTCTGTCTGTCTGTAAAAGCATGTCTCTACCTTTTTCCTTTGTCAAGCACATTTTTAGTGAAGATGCAATTTCTTTAAAATATTCTGGATTTTTTCTCGTTCCATCCGATTCATGGCAAAGGTATATATCATTACCATATAAAGGATTGTATACATTACTGCCTTCAGAACGAAAGGCCCTATTCCCCCCTGAGGCAAAAAATATACATTAGCAGCATATCCTATCATGAGACATATACCTGTTACAAGCGATATCCTGCCTATCTGTCTCCAGAAGGAAGCGATGGCCAGATGGATTTCCTTTGCATAGTACCAGTTCATGATAAATCCGTTTCCCACAATCATGGAAATACCAGTAGCCACCGCACAACCAACACCGCCATATTTGATTCCCAGTGGAATAGCCAGGATAAGATTCATTACACCCGTCAGGAAATAAATACGGGCGCGGAAGTCATAACGGTTCATGGCCTGCATAATAGCAAGACCTATGTTTTGAATCAAATCTACTGTAAATGGAAGAATAATGAGAATGGTAATGATATAAGAGTCTTCAAACCCTGACCCTGCCCATAAGGCAATAAACTGTTTTCCGAAAATAATAAAGCCCGTTGCCACCAGGGCCAGAAGATAGTACTGCCATCTGCCAATCTGAATAAAGAGCTCAGAAAGGTTGCTGATGGGCTCCTTCCTGGCCACCATGCCGGTAACATGCGGAAGATACACGCCGGATATTGCTGTAGAAAGGGCCATATAGTTCATATAAATCAGGGAAGCAATAGAGTATACCGCCACCGCCGTCGTGCCGCTGATAATTCCCAGAATAATCTGATTCGTTTTCCAAAAGACCTGGTCAATCAGGGACACAGCAAAAACGCTCAGGGCCAATTTCTTGAACTCTGAGAAAAGCTCATGGTTCCAGTAATGAAAATGAATTTTCACGTGAAGGTCATGGAAGCAATAATAAACCCTTGCTACGCTGAGCACCAGATTCAGTACCGTCTGCACAGCCGCTACGGAAAACGCACTGGGATGACGCTGCAGTACCAGCACTACAAGAACAGGCTGCAGTACCAGCTGAATGGTCTCCATTCCTTTTAGGAAGAAAAACCGTTCATGGGCATTAATCACGGAACGGAAAACCATGGTAGATAAAGTAATGACGATATTCAAAAGCAAAAGCAGAAAAATCTGCTTTGCCTCATCCACTTCTGATACCGTCATGCTTCCTGCGAAGATAACATCAAGAAATCCATAGCAGATAAAGCCTATAGCCAGCGCCAATATAGTCACTGCACCATATCCACGAACAGAAATAGCAAGTATATTCTCCATGCCGATACTGTCTTTTAACGCCCTGTACTTGGCATAAAACCGGATAACCGCAGCAGAAAGGCCGAAATCCATAATGCTGAAATAAGCGATTAAAGATCCCATGAGCTGATAAAGCCCATATTCGCTTTTACCAATAAAATGAAGGAGTATCGGCACATAGAGAAAGCCGATAACAGCATGAAGTGCAATATTTAAATAGCTGAGAAAAATCCCTAATTTACGTTGATTCATGTTAGTCCAATCATATTCTTTTTACGTATTTCATTAACTATGGCATAAGAAAAAGCTAAGATTACCCAGTATGCGTAAAGCAAGGATAAAGATCCATTACAGCCAGCAACAGCACTTCCAATTAATGAAATCCCAGTAATCATTATTTTTATTTGTTCGATTCCTCCTGAACACTTAAAACACTTAAGGAGTCTTAATGCAACATAGATAAGCGGTAGTATATAAGCAATCAATCCAATAATTCCATTGTTAGCGAACCTTGAAACAAATTCATTCATCGCATTAAATCCGTAGCGTAAAACCCCCATTTTATTGTAGTTTGTGACCCACATATGAACCTCAGTATTAGCAAAATCTGATTCGTTAAAATTATGAACTGTGTAAGCAGAACTCAAAACATCTCCGACCCCTAAGATTGGGTACTCTATTCCAGTCTTAATATTTGCACGAATCAGAGCATATCTTGCACCATTACTTCTTTTATTAGCACTCCCTAAAGAGCCTACATTATCTTCCATGTATGAAGCAATTGTCATGTCATGATTATTATCATTGCTTTTATTACTATTTGGTGTTGTCACATTTATAAATCCAATAGAAAGCACTAAGGATAAAACAGTAATCCCACAAAGGGCAAAAAAACGCTTAAATAGATCCTTCCTATGAATATACAAAATTCCTAAAAACAACAGAGCTAAAACTCCCCAGTACATTGCAACAGCTGTTCTTGCTTTTGTCATAAAAATCATAAATGTATAAAAAGTAATCAGACTAATTAACCCTATATGCTTTTTATCAGACAGCAAAAACTTTCCCCATAAAAATGGCAATGCAAAAGCAAGGTAGTTTCCCATCCGAGATGGTTCTGAGAACATGGATCGAAGCTGGCGTTCCCATAAAAGCGGCGGCCACCATCCATGATCAACAGCTATAGGATGAATCATTGGATTAACATAAGAAAGAATGTATTTTGCAAAATCAAAACCGGCAAGATAAAACAGCTCAATAATTGAATAAATGCATAAAAGTATAATACTTGCAATAACAACTTTAGTAATTAAATCAAAATAATAACTCCAATCTCTTTTAAAGAATTGGTATAAAATAAATGAAAAGCCAAAAGTGTATATAGTACTTAAAATAGCTCCTTTAATGGATCGAATTCCCAGCCATACCATTGTCAATTGTTTCTCATCAATGTGAATTCCATGACTATTTAACAGTGCCAGCACAGACGGTAACTTCTCAATCTGACTGCTTGGCCCCAATAGCAATTCATTATAGTAGGGGTAATTAACAAGCCCCAAAATGTTGCTCAAAAGAACAATAAACATCAGGCAGGAAATATACTTAATAAATAGCGAATCTTCTTTTTCAATAATAAAATTCCCTCTATATATTTGATATATCCACAAAATCATCAGAATAACTAAGAAATACCAACTGAATTTACATGAAAATCCTCCACTAATTGTACTTAGTTGCAGGATTTTGGGAATATTGTCAAAGATTAAGCAAAAAACTGCTCCTGTGACTAACCACTTAGACCATGTATTATGGTCATAGTTCATATCATCTCCGAAGTTCATTTCATCACACTTTCTAAACATTTTAACCTAGACTTCCGAAATACATAATGAATCATTTGAGCACCGACGATTAATCATCTAATTTCCGGAGTAACTAAGGATGGCGTAACACCCAAATCTCTATATAGTTGCTGCCACTTAGCTAAGGACTTTTCCCTGTAATGGTCCTTCCAGTTCAATAAAGCATTCAGTAGAATCCAGCTCATCGAGCACTTCACTCGTGTTATAACTGGTAAACGTCCTGCTTAAAACACCCTCTGCTTGTCGTAGTAATCAAATCAATATCTTCCATGAATTCTTGTTATGTAGAGAATCCAAGTATCATCATCAGATAAAGTTCAATTAAGTCTTATCTTTAATCAAATCTTTCTGAATATCTTGCAAATCCGAAAATAAAAATCAAGACACTTTATCTTTAAGAATATATATTTTACAAAATCCTTTTTGCTTAAATGTATAGCATACTTTATTTTAAGGATCTGACTCCACGAATGATTATAAACTAGCCGTGTTATATCAGGTTTCTGTGAAATACAATCAACATTAAAAAAATAATATGACTTCTCCAGCTCAGTAATAAGTTGCAATAGCCGACAAAGAAATTTTACCTTTAGTGTATTGTCATTTATATAAGGCCATAAATATGTTAAATTTTTAATATAATTCTCTTCTTTTGATAGCGTAAACCGATGTTGCGCCGAAAATGGATTCTCTATATAAACATACCAATGCCTTTTCGCAAAAATTATTTTCTGTGCCTTTTTCAGAATTTCCAAATTCCATATGACATCTTCCCCATAGTTAAGATGAACATCAAAAGGTACTTCTAATGCCAATTGTTTTTTTACAACTTTAGCTACAGGGCCTCTATTAACATAAAGAGAGCCATGCTGAAAAAAATCGCACTTTGCATCAATCATATGACCAAGCAAAAGCGATTTATGGTATTCATCCATAAACGTATACGACAAATCTCCGCTTAAATCCTCATACTGATTATTGGGCTTGAATTCATATTTTGTGAATCCATAAATTACATCAACATTACGAGCCTGCTCATCCTTTAAAATTCGCTCCACATCCTCAAAAAAATTTTGGGTAATCATATCATCTGCATCTATAAATGCTATATATTGGCCTGCTGCCTCTTTGACGCCTTTATTGCGAGCCATTGAAACACCTTGATTTTTTTTGTGAATGACCTTAAATTTATTTAATTTCCCAATAATTTTATCCAAAAATGAGGCGCAGGATTCATTACTTCCATCATCAACGATGATAACTTCATAATCATCACACTTCTGTTCTTTTATACTGTTGAAACATCTAACTATATCAGATTGTGAATTATTATACACCGGAATAATAATACTCAATAATGGTTGATTCATCTAATTTTATCCTTTTAATAACTATAATATGAATAGGTTTAGCGATAATAACGCAAAGTTGCAATTATTCCCCTCTGAATATCAAAGCATGGCTTCCAACCAAGACTTTCTAATTTATTTGAATTTAGTGAAGAATTATCCATCATATTAAAAGCTTTTTTCTCCTCATTACTGGAATCTTTAAAGATAACCGGTACATGAGCAGCTGAAGAAAATAATTCAGCCAGCTTCCGGATCGTGACTATAGAATCCTTATTTGAAATATTATACGCATTTCCACTGTATCCATTAAGTAAAATCGACAATATAGCTGACCCGCAGTCTAACGTATAACAATAAGACCTCAGTTGCAATCCGCTGCTCTTTAATACCAAATGTTTATGATTGACAGCACATCTGGTGAACTCGGCAGATACCCTGCTATCATTTTCTTTTATGGAAGGGCCATATATATGTCCAGGTCTGGCTACCACAAAATCAACCCCATATTCTTTCTTGTATGAAGAACATAGAGTTTCGGCAGCTCTTTTGGCAGAAGGATAGCATGCGCGGAAATTCAGGATGTCAACATATCCATAATCCCCCTCTGAGAAAGGCTGATTACGACTGGATCTTCCATATACCTCACTTGATGACAGATACAGCAGGCGGCCGCTTTGATTGTTTTTTAATATATCCAAGAGGACCGATAATCCATTTATATTAGCAAGCATAGTTTCGACGGGTCTTGTTGAAAATGAATACGGATCAGCAGGGCTGGCTCCATGAATTATAAAATCCGGCTGCACCGATCCCATCTCCAATGTTCCTGTATCAGCGTCATAATATGAAAACCCAAAATCATTCTCACTTACAAAAGTTTGAAATCTCTTATTAATACGGCTTCTGCTTCTTCCAGCCAAAATAATGTTCATATGAAGTTTCCGTGTATGATTCATATGAAAAAGTATTTCTGCTACAGCGGATCCAATCATACCGGTAGCCCCTGTAACGAGTATCGTTCGTCCACGTAATTTATCGATATTGGGAATACACTCAGCAACTTTTTCTACATCATTCCAGTACTCATCCGTATAAAGCAGCATTTCTAATTCTCCGTTAAATTCTATTCTTGCCCATAATATGCATGAGGGCCATGTTTTCTATTATAATGTTTATCCAGCAAAAATTGAGGTACCTCTTTGATATTAGGATTTAAAAATTCAGAAATAGCAGCCATATGTGCTACTTCTTCTATAACTTTTGCATGATATAAAGCTTCATTAGGATTTTTTCCCCAGCTGAACACACCATGATTTTTACAAAGTGTACCGGGAATTGCCAACCAATCAAGATTTTTAAACCTTTCAAGAATGACACGCCCGGTATTCTCCTCATAGGCAGACTCCACTTCCTTTTTGCTTAAAGCTCTCGTACAAGGAACACTTCCGAAAAAATAATCTGCCTGTGTTGTTCCATAGCAGGGAATATCACGCCCAGCCTGTGCCCAAGAAGTAGCAAAAGTCGAATGAGTATGTACTATCCCTCCAATGTTCCCCCATTTACGATATAAGAGTACATGTGTTGGGGTATCTGAAGAAGGACGCAAATCACCTTCAATAACTTTTCCAGCAAGATTAACAACAACCATCATATCCGGAGTTAAAGACTTATATGGTACTCCACTCGGCTTAATAACAACTAAACCTGTTGCATAGTCAAATCCACTCACATTTCCCCAAGTAAAAGTGACCAGTTGATATGTTTCAAGCCGTTTATTAGCATCACAAACCATATTTTTAAGTTCTTCCAGCATTAGGTAATCTCCATTCGTGATTAATTTAACAGCAATTACTTTAGCCAATCTGATCGCTTAGCAATAAGCAGCGCCTTGAAAATATCTATATCTTCCACGGTTGTCAATTTAATGTTTTTTTCAGACCCTGCAGAAAAGTAGACCTGCTTCCCCATTTCAACTATGAGTGTACACGATGCTACAGAATTGGTAATCCCTTTTCTTAAAGCTTCTCTATGCAAATTGCAAATATCACCCAATAAAAAGCCTTGAGGCGTTTGTGTCCTCTTTAAACGGTCTCTTGGATAGCTTCCGGTAGAAACGATACCGTCTGAAGTCTCCAACATAGCTTCTGCACAGGGAATAGTAGCAATTGCACATCCATACTGCCGTGTTTTTACGATACAATCGGAAATAATCTCATTAGAAACCATAGGTCTTATGGCATCATGGATAAGAACAACATCTTCTTTTTGAAAATGCTTTTCTAGTTCATAAACACCATTTCTTATAGAATCCTGGCCATTTTTTCCACCAGGAATAATATATTTCAATTTAGTTACATTAAACTGGTCAGCATAAGCCTGTAGTACTTGTTCCCAGCCAGAAATGCATACAACAGCTATTGCATCTATATCCGGATGATTCTGAAATGCCTGCAGAGTATAAACAATAACAGGCTTCTCGTTTACTGTCAAAAACTGTTTAGGAATATTCTGATGCATCCTTTGGCCGGATCCTCCGGCAATAATCAAAGCAATATTCATTTTCTCTCCTCTTGCTATACACTCCCAAAACCGCTTTATCTTTGATTCTTCAATCAGTACGGTGTCTGTACGACCGGCAAAATTATTGTACTTCATTCTTTCTTATATACTATCATATCGTGCGTTTGTCTTTTTTCTAAAGGAGGCAGCTGCATATAATTACCATAGATTCCATGGAGATATGAATCCCAACAGGAGAATGCAGGCATTTTATATCCTTCAAATTCTACTTCAACTTCCTTTTCAAATTCACTCTTCAACATACGCTCACCTACACCATAAAGCCCCCAAGTAACAATACCTACATACTTTGCCGATTCATACGAAATTTTGCGAGATAATTTTTCTATCCTGCCCCCAAAATACTTAGCACCAATCAATTTGGTGATTAATTTTAAAATATATTTACCATATTTATGTGCTTGACTTTTCCCTTCTCCTAAACGTGCGTTGGCTATCATAAACAGCTTACGGTAAAAACTGCACTGCTCATAAATGTTTTCCACCTCATTTATATCAGAAGGAAGTCCATCTACAGGAAAAATATCAACCCACAATCCAAATGATTTTTGACTATATTGCGATTGCGTAACGGTTGACAAATCTCTAATGCTAGCATAAGGAGCCTCCCAGTTGTCAAGTGAGCTAGATATTAATTTATAGTTATTATTTGATTTGAATATAGTCATAAATTTTTGGTAGTCAGGGCGGGGCATGCAGATATCTATATCATCATCCCAAGGTATAAATCCCTTATGTCTTACTGCGCCAAGCAATGTGCCTCCTGCCAAATAAAACTTAATGTGATTCTTTTTGCATATTTCTCGAATCATTATCAACATATTTAATTCACATTTTTGTATATCGTTCTTAGATAATCTTTTCATATTGCCCTCTAATCTTAGATATCAAGCAGCTAAATGACTAAACGTTTATTTTCTCCTGCCTTAGCTCTTCCTGCAAGCCATAGCCAGCCTTAATTAGTTCATCGCGATTTCTACGCCTTGCACCTGCATGTTTTGTCATATATTTATATATACATGTAGCTACATTTTCAGCATTTTCTTTTATTGAAAAAAAATGAGCATTACTTGTGACAGCAATTTCCTTGGTAATGGTATCTGCAAAAAAGCATGGCAAACTTGCAGCTTGTGCTTCTATTCCAACTATACCAAGCCCCTCAAATCGTGAGGGCAAAACAAAACAGTCCATCGCCTGCATAAGTTTATTAACATCATTCCGTAATCCTAAGAACAATACCTTGGATGTAAGATTCATGTTTTCTGCTAAATGTTGAATTTTATTAAAATTATCACCTGTTCCTATCAGCATTAGCATACTATCCGGCTGTTTTTGCACAAAATAACTAAACAATCTAATTAAATATTCATGATTTTTTTGATATGAAAATCGTCCTACATGACCAATAACTATAGTATCTGGTTTAATATTCAACTGTTTTCTTACTTCAGCACGTATTGCAGGATCATAAAGATATGCGGTCAAATCTATAGCATTCTTCTTTAATTTAAAATTTTCTTTAGAAAACACCCATTGACCTGCTTCTGTAGAGCAAGCATATCTTTCATCAATAACATGATCAAACAGAGCCCGACTTATATAATGATATATATTCAGAGCCACTCTTTTTTTTGTACTGTTTACATCAATCCGTGTATTATGAGCGTGTACAATTAATTTAGAACCACCAATCTTTACTGCTTCATATAATAATGCATTGGCAAATCCAATATTACAATAAACAGCATCTACTTTATTGGCCCTTATAAACTCTACGATTTTTTTGTAATATAAACATGGTCTAGAAAGATGGGGAAAGCTACAAATATGGATATGTGAATTGTTTAGCAAATCAGACCATTGAATTTGGATATCCGTATCGATACCTTCACTAAATCCGAAATATATTTCATCATATTTGGATAAAAATAGAGGCATCCGGTCCAATACATATCTTTCTACACCGCCAAATTTTTCAGTCAGCCCCCAAATTAACACGTTTGCCATAAGTACCTCTAACCATTCTTGAAATTAATAATGACAAAATAAATGATAAAACGCATAGCAATGTATACAGCATCTTTCCTGATGAATACAACTTTTTATAAGTTATACTCAGCCTTCAAATGTCTGAATATCTTACTCATAATTCAGAGTATGCTTCTAATAGTTTTTTTCCATTCTTTCCCAATTGTATTTTTCTTTAAACAATTTTCTTCCATTTCGCCCCATTTCTCGGCATAGATCTGGATTTTTAAGAAGTGTATTCAACGCTTTATAGAATTCATTAGCATTGTAAGGAATAGAAAGGCCTAAGTTATATTTTTTAACCAATTTATCAATTCCCGTTCCTCTACAGACAATTATTGGTTTCCCTAAAACAAGTGATTCATAGAATTTATTGGGAGCTGACAATCGATTATTGGGAACGTCAGGATTGTATACAGCAAATAAAACTTTCCCCTTTGATTCCAAATCCAATACTTCGTTGTATGTAACTGGCCCCTTAAAAATAAAATTAGAAAAACATGTAGATAAACTTTGAGCCAAAAAACTATTAATACCTTTTCCTGCTACTACTACTTTTAATTCTGAATGCTCCGAATACTGCTGAAAGATTTCTTTTAATAATCGATCATTTGATAAGCCACCACAATAAACAAAATCGTATAACGATTCATTAGTCGGTAAGGTTATCCCTCTTAAATCCGGAGAATTATGAATAACCAATAATTTATGTGGTAAGGCATTTGCTATTTGATTTTTCCTTTCATCATCCCGAATTGCAATAATAAGTTGAACACCCGGCGAACCTTTATGCAGTAAGTGC
>ERZ791914.1627-NODE-1627-length-14328-cov-7.334408_pt1 | contig 14328 bp, 9 predicted proteins | sample MGYA00510140_ERZ791914 | MGnify/ENA primary metagenome ERZ791914 (study PRJEB30046, sample SAMN00792079) | human gut metagenome | study: EMG produced TPA metagenomics assembly of the A metagenome-wide association study of gut microbiota in type 2... | reverse complement strand
GCCCTCTCCCTATAGTGAGTCGTATTAACTCTATTGACTTCTAGGCAGATATGTAAGCAAAAATCGATACTAAGGGCATGAGTTCACACCCTTTGTGGATTACTCAGAGGCCCTCTCCCTATAGTGAGTCGTATTAATTCAACTTGATTTTTTAGGGAGCACATGAATATAAGATCTCGCGATTGGTGGTTTACTCAGTTCCCACTGACGAGAGTCATTATGTGTCCCTAATGATAGCTGATTCAATATTACGCAGGCCACATGGACAAGCCACTGACCCCAAAAGCTAACATTAATCTCTTACGGTGTTCCTTAGGGAGGTCACTTTCAGACAATATAAATCCATTGTCAGAAATTTTTTCATCTATATGCTTTGCCATCTCAATAAATTCCCTAAGACGCTCTATAGTTAAATCTCTAAATTGTTCTGAACTCACAGCTAAAACATCTCTAGCAACATCATCGTGGTTTTCAGAATGTTCTGCTGAAAAATTGAAACTTGATTCATAATAGTCTCCATGGGCTATTTCGTCTCTTACTTCAAGACATTTTTTGACAACTTGATAGGGTTGTGTCCCCATGAAGTTATTAAAACCACATTTAGTTAGCGTACCTTTGTGCATCGTCTTCCTGTCTTCTTTTTGTCGCTTATTATAATTGGGGTCAACCTGCTTTCTGTAAAAGATAAACATTGCCTCTATAGCAAAAGCCGTAAAAATGATCCCTGTACGGCAATGGTGGTCACGCTCCCAATCTTCGGTTGCCCTGCTTGCTAGCGCCAGACAGTTTTCAGCAATAATCATACATTCATAAGATGGCTTATTTTCTTTTAACACCTTAAATTTGTTTGCCATTTATTTAGTATCCTTATAAATATCAGTAATCACATTGACCAGCCTATCAACCTCAACCTCTTTAGCATAACGGTCGTAAGTAATAGACCCTGAACTATGCCCCATGATCGCCTGTGCATACGCCAACTCGACCCCATGTTGTTTTAACTGGGTCGCAACTGTATGTCTAAACGAGTGAAACGCTAAGCCGCTACGGTCTGCGAGGACTTTAGGCAACAACGTCCGATTAAACCATTTACTCACCTGCTCACCGTAACCGTTCTTCATGAGGCGAAGACCATCGAACACCATAGCGTCATCACCATCAGCGCCTCTACGGGTCTCAACCAACCTCATAAAGTCAGCCAATATAAAACCATAGGCCCCATCGACCAGAGGCACACAGCGGTCACTATGAGCGTTCTTGATGCTCTTACCGGGTAGACTACTATCGTCTTCATTGATATGAATATAAACGGTTCCCGCCTCAGTGGTCCTGACGTCTTTGACCTGTAGTTGGGCTATTTCATTGAGTCTCGCCCCAGTGATAGCAGCCAAGGCGGTAACATAATAATGATACGGCTTACCAGAAGGTCTCTGTGAGTAAACTTGGGCGGCAGCCAGTAGTTGTCCTACCTGCTCCGTAGAGAAAGCATTACGCGCCTCAGAGGCTTTACGCTGGGGAACCTTAAGCTCTAGCCCTTCTGTCATATTCTTTTTAATCAGGTCATTACGCACGGCCCACTTGAAAACAGCCGCCATCTTAATGAGATATTTATTATTGATGGTAACAATATCCAGACAATCGGTTTTATCCTCACGACCTAGCAGGTCAACCAACGGAACATCTTTGAAACGCTGCTTACGATTCTTCGGCAATTGCTGGAGGATATCCCGAACCCTAAGCATATCCGCACGAGCTAACACATTGGCGTCAGCATTGAGGCCCAGATAATCAAAAACTTCGATTAACGCAGCATGAGAAGCTTTGTTTTCTCGTAATGTCGCTGGCTTCCAGTTCTGGGCGTTTTCCTGCTCGTACTGCTCAAAGAGAGAAGCAACGGTTACGCAGTGTTTGCCTTCAGTAATGCTTGTTTTTTGGGGAGCACTAACAGATAGAGTTGCAGAGGCTTGGCCATTAGCCCCAGCAGCAGCATCAAATCCATCTATATAATCTATAAGTGGCTGGCTATCTCCCGCTTCAATGCGCTTCATGCAGGCCTTGAGTACATTAAGAGCCTCATTAATATAGCGATGCTGGTCAATAGTCAGTGGCTCGCTTGCCAGAGCATGGACAAGATTCTCTCCCACTTCCCCATACTGGTCACGGTATAGATCTCTCATATCTGGCTCGAAGAGGTCTGAACGACCTGTAGACAACTCCCACTCTGCGATGTCCCTCAGGTGTTCCCTCATTTCCTCATAGGAGGCGTTGGGTCTGTCTGCATGGATTGCCCTAAGTGCTGCCTTGATTTGCCGTGAGTAAGCCATAGCTGTACGTCTATCCTTAGTCCGTAGTGATACTGACGCTATTTTATAACGGCTATGGGAAGGATGTGAAACGGTCAGGCGATCTGTGGACTTCATCCTGAGGCGGATATAAAAGACGCCATTGCGCTGATAAAGATAGGTTTTTGAGTTGAGCATGTACTGAGATCTTAAGTCTGCTCACTATTTCAACAAATTTAGTTACAGTGTTGGTTACAGTGAGTAAAACTAGCGGAAGGCTTAAAGCCGTATCCCTTAGGATTCAGTAGGTTGGAGTACTTTAAGAAAGGTCATGGAGCGGGCGAAGGGAATCGAACCCTCGTATAGAGCTTGGGAAGCTCTCGTTCTACCATTGAACTACGCCCGCTTCGAGATGCGTAAGGCATTATAAACCTTACGCTCTCCTTAGCAAGTGCCGCGCTGCTGACTGCTGATTAATTCGCCATCAGCATTTTGGCTTGCTGCCCTGCGGCGGCAAGTAACGTAGCGGATCAATTGCCGTTGCACGGTAACGAATCTGGAAATGCAGGCGAACAGATGCCGCATCCGTGCTCCCCATAGTGGCGATTTTTTGCCCAGCCTTCACGCTTTGCCCATTATTTACCAGCATCGTGTCATTATGGGCGTAAGCCGTAATGTAATCTTCACTGTGTTTAATCATGATGAGATTACCGTAGCCACGCAGCTGGTTGCCCACATACACCACCTTTCCTGCACCCGCGGCGTAAATAGGTGTACCCCGTGGAGCTGAGATATCAATCCCTTTATTGCCGCCATCTGCTGTCGAATACGGCATGATAACTTTCCCTGTCGTTGGCCATAACCAACAACGTTGCCCTACTGGCGGCCAGGATGATTTCGGTACCGCTGATGACGGTGTAACCGATGCGGTTTTGGTCGTTGATTTGGCGGTTGATTTACGTGTACTACTGCTACTTTTCGCCCCACCCAGTTTTAGTTTCTGACCAACTTCAATGGTGTAAGGGGGGGAAATGCCGTTCAGTCGCGCCAGTTCTTTTACGCTGGTTCCCGTGGTGCGCGAAATACGATATAGCGTATCCCCCCGTTTCACGGTGTAAACGGAGCCGGAATACGTTCCTGTATCGGATGATTTGCTACCCGAACAGCCCGCCAAAAGCAGTCCAACCGATAACAACATCACGATACCCAGAGATTTTTTATTCAGGCGTCCCGCACTCAAAATCTTTCCTCGCTTAAAAAACAAGACGCCTTATCATAGCAGCCAGCCTCTTGATACCCAATCTCTTGCTTCTGGAAAAACGTGGTAATAGAGAAAGAGGTTAATTTCATTTGGCAAAGGGAAGTATCATCAGCAAAATATTCGCTGTAGAGGTATCGAACTTCCTGACTTTTTACCCTAGTTCCCATCCTGATGCGTAATAATCCCAATTTATCACATTGATTTTATCGCCACTCATATTGATACGTATCACTGCCCCTATTCAGAGTCCTGTTTCGTATCATATCTGTGTTTTTTTAACGTCATCACACTTCCTTCCTCCCCTAACGCTTATCGTCGTTTCTGGCGTAAATCTTGCCTGCTTAGACTAAATCTTTGCCATAAGAACCAAATGTTCAAATCGAGGGGATTTCTATGGAAGCGCGGGAAGCAACCGCTACGGGTGAATCATGCATGCGCGTCGATGCCATTGCTAAGGTCACCGGGCGGGCACGATATACTGACGATTATGTTATGGCGGGCATGTGTTATGCGAAATATGTACGTAGCCCTATCGCACATGGTTATGCCGTAAGTATTAATGATGAACAAGCCAGAAGTTTGCCGGGCGTACTGGCGATTTTTACCTGGGAAGATGTGCCTGATATTCCATTCGCTACAGCTGGGCATGCCTGGACACTTGACGAAAACAAGCGCGATACCGCCGATCGCGCACTGCTAACTCGCCATGTTCGTCATCATGGTGACGCCGTTGCCATCGTCGTGGCCCGCGATGAACTCACGGCAGAAAAAGCGGCGCAATTGGTCAGCATTGAGTGGCAAGAATTACCCGTTATCACCACGCCAGAAGCGGCGCTGGCAGAAGACGCTGCACCAATCCATAACGGTGGCAATTTACTGAAACAAAGCACGATGTCGACGGGTAATGTCCAACAAACAATCGATGCCGCCGACTACCAGGTACAGGGGCACTATCAGACCCCCGTTATTCAACATTGTCACATGGAAAGCGTAACATCGCTGGCGTGGATGGAGGATGACTCGCAAATTACCATCGTTTCCAGCACCCAGATCCCGCACATTGTTCGCCGCGTGGTTGGTCAGGCGCTGGATATTCCCTGGTCATGCGTACGAGTCATCAAACCATTTGTCGGTGGCGGTTTTGGTAATAAACAGGATGTACTGGAAGAGCCAATGGCGGCATTCCTGACCAGCAAGCTTGGCGGCATTCCGGTGAAAGTTTCCCTTAGCCGTGAAGAGTGTTTCCTCGCAACCCGTACCCGCCACGCTTTTACCATTGACGGGCAAATGGGCGTGAACCGCGACGGAACATTGAAAGGTTATAGTCTGGATGTTCTGTCTAACACCGGCGCTTATGCATCTCACGGGCACTCCATCGCTTCTGCGGGGGGGAATAAAGTCGCTTACCTTTATCCTCGTTGTGCCTACGCTTACAGTTCAAAGACCTGCTATACCAACCTCCCCTCGGCTGGTGCGATGCGTGGTTATGGCGCGCCACAAGTCGTATTTGCCGTTGAGTCTATGCTTGATGACGCCGCGACAGCGTTAGGTATTGATCCTGTTGAAATTCGTTTACGCAACGCCGCCCGCGAAGGAGATGCTAATCCGCTCACGGGCAAACGTATTTACAGCGCAGGGTTGCCGGAGTGTCTTGAAAAAGGCCGGAAAATCTTTGAATGGGAAAAACGCCGTGCAGAATGCCAGAACCAGCAAGGCAATTTGCGCCGCGGCGTTGGCGTCGCCTGTTTTAGCTACACCTCTAACACCTGGCCTGTCGGCGTAGAAATAGCAGGCGCGCGCCTTCTGATGAATCAGGATGGAACCATCAACGTGCAAAGCGGCGCGACGGAAATCGGTCAGGGTGCCGACACCGTCTTCTCGCAAATGGTGGCAGAAACCGTGGGGGTTCCGGTCAGCGACGTTCGCGTTATTTCAACTCAAGATACCGACGTTACGCCGTTCGATCCCGGCGCATTTGCCTCACGCCAGAGCTATGTTGCCGCGCCTGCGCTGCGCAGTGCGGCACTATTATTAAAAGAGAAAATCATCGCTCACGCCGCAGTCATGCTACATCAGTCAGCGATGAATCTGACCCTGATAAAAGGCCATATCGTGCTGGTTGAACGACCGGAAGAGCCGTTAATGTCGTTAAAAGATTTGGCGATGGACGCTTTCTACCACCCTGAACGCGGCGGGCAGCTCTCTGCTGAAAGCTCCATCAAAACCACCACTAACCCACCGGCGTTCGGCTGTACCTTTGTTGATCTGACGGTCGATATTGCGCTGTGCAAAGTCACCATCAACCGCATCCTCAACGTTCATGATTCAGGGCATATTCTTAATCCACTGCTGGCAGAAGGTCAGGTACACGGCGGAATGGGAATGGGCATTGGCTGGGCGCTATTTGAAGAGATGATCATCGATGCTAAAAGCGGCGTGGTCCGTAACCCCAATCTGCTGGATTACAAAATGCCGACCATGCCGGATCTGCCACAACTGGAAAGCGCGTTCGTCGAAATCAATGAGCCGCAATCCGCATACGGACATAAGTCACTGGGTGAGCCACCAATAATTCCTGTTGCCGCTGCTATTCGTAACGCGGTGAAGATGGCTACCGGTGTTGCAATCAATACACTGCCGCTGACGCCAAAACGGTTATATGAAGAGTTCCATCTGGCAGGATTGATTTGAGGATAACATCATGTTTGATTTTGCTTCTTACCATCGCGCAGCAACCCTTGCCGATGCCATCAACCTGCTGGCTGACAACCCGCAGGCCAAACTGCTCGCCGGTGGCACTGACGTACTGATTCAGCTCCACCATCACAATGACCGTTATCGCCATATTGTTGATATTCATAATCTGGCGGAGCTGCGGGGAATTACGCTGGCGGAAGATGGCTCGCTACGTATCGGCTCTGCAACGACATTTACCCAGCTAATAGAAGATCCTATAACTCAACGTCATCTCCCGGCGTTATGTGCTGCGGCCACGTCCATTGCTGGACCGCAGATCCGTAACGTCGCTACCTACGGTGGAAATATTTGCAACGGTGCCACCAGCGCAGATTCTGCCACGCCAACGCTAATTTATGACGCGAAACTGGAGATCCACTCCCCGCGCGGTGTTCGTTTCGTCCCGATTAATGGCTTTCACACCGGGCCGGGCAAAGTGTCTCTTGAGCATGACGAAATCCTCGTCGCCTTTCATTTTCCGCCACAGCCGAAAGAACACGCGGGCAGCGCGCATTTTAAATATGCCATGCGCGACGCAATGGATATTTCAACGATTGGCTGCGCCGCACATTGCCGACTGGATAACGGCAATTTCAGCGAATTACGCCTGGCATTTGGTGTTGCCGCGCCAACGCCGATTCGCTGCCAACATGCCGAACAGACTGCACAAAATGCGCCATTAAACCTGCAAACGCTGGAAGCTATCAGCGAATCTGTCCTGCAAGATGTCGCCCCGCGTTCTTCATGGCGGGCCAGTAAAGAGTTTCGTCTGCATCTCATCCAGACGATGACCAAAAAAGTGATTAGCGAAGCCGTCGCCGCGGCGGGGGGAAAATTGCAATGAATCACAGCGAAACAATTACCATCGAATGCACCATTAACGGGATGCCTTTTCAGCTTCACGCCGCACCAGGCACGCCGCTCTCGGAATTACTCCGCGAACAAGGACTGCTAAGTGTCAAACAAGGGTGCTGCGTGGGTGAATGTGGTGCCTGTACGGTGTTGGTCGACGGCACAGCAATAGACAGTTGCTTATACCTTGCCGCCTGGGCTGAAGGAAAAGAGATCCGCACGCTGGAAGGTGAAGCGAAAGGCGGAAAACTTTCTCATGTTCAGCAGGCTTATGCGAAATCCGGCGCAGTGCAGTGCGGGTTTTGTACGCCTGGCCTGATTATGGCTACCACGGCAATGCTGGCGAAACCACGCGAGAAGCCATTAACCATTACGGAAATTCGTCGCGGACTGGCGGGAAATCTTTGTCGCTGCACGGGGTATCAGATGATTGTAAATACAGTTCTGGATTGCGAGAAAACGAAGTAAAAGGATATCCGGCCTGAATTCAGGCCGGATTCACTGAGGTTATGTGTTTAACAACTCATATTTCTTAATCTTGCGATAGAGCGTAGCAATGCCGATGCCCAGTTCATCAGCAACTTGCTTCTTGCTGTTATGACGTGAAAGCGCCTCGCGGATCATTTGCTTTTCCATCTCCTCCAGCGCCGTGCCGCCCGCATCATCGAGTGACAGGTGCGCCTCACTGACCTCTGTTACATCACTTTGCTCCGTTGTGCCATTATTCAGCAGATTTGGCGGCAATAGCGTGCTGTCGATAACTTCACCTGAAGGAACCACGTTAACCAGATATTCCATCAAATTGCTTAACTCGCGCAGGTTTCCGGGCCAACGATGCTTACGCAATATTTCGACGACATCGGGAGCAATGCCAGGATAAACCGATCCCAGACGACGGGTATGCAGATGTAAAAAGTAATGCACCAATAGTTCAATATCTTCCTGACGTTCACGCAGCGGTGGCAGAGTTATCGGGATAACATTAAGTCGGTAGAAGAGATCTTCGCGGAATTTACCTTCGGCAATGAACTGGGCCAAATTCTGGTTAGTTGCAGAAATGATGCGAATGTCGACTTGTATTGGGCTACTGGCACCAATCGGCAGAATTTCACGTGCCTCAATAGCGCGCAGTAATTTAGCCTGCAACATTAATGGCATATCACCTATTTCATCGAGAAACAGCGTGCCCGTATTCGCCGCCTGAATCAACCCTGTTTTACCGTTGGCAGAAGCGCCAGTAAATGCACCTTTAACATAACCGAACAGTTCGCTCTCCAGAAGCTGCTCCGGAATCGCGGCACAGTTGATAGCAATAAAGGGTTTATTCCGTCTTCCGCTCAACTTATGGATTGCACGGGCGACGACTTCTTTACCCGTGCCGCTTTCACCAACCACCATAACGCTGGATGGGCTGGGTGCAATACGGCTAATGAGTCGTTTTAATTGCCGCATAACACGGCACTCGCCAACCAATTGTTCAATATGCGGTTCATCAGGTGCATTTGCTACAGAAAAACTGGTATGCGATTGGTGAAACGCCATTAAAAATAATTGTCGGCCCTGAATGTTATGCAATTGACCAATGATTAATTCACTTTTATCGTCCCATGAAACAATATGCTGCATATGTCCATGGGTAAAATTACTCTCAAATGTTAATGGTCTGAAACGGATAGGTTTCCCAATAATATTATTTTGCACAACACCAAGTGTTTTTAAGGCAGTCTGATTAACAAACTGAACCCGATTTTCATCATCTACAACTAATACGCCCTGATCCATATTATCGATCATGGTCGCAAATATTTTACTGATGTTATCTCCTGGCCCCTGATCCTCCAGAAGTTTCGAAACAAAAATGGTGGATATATGGCGAACATAATCAGAAAATTCGCGTAAATTATCACTGATATGCTCTTGTTGCTCGTGGGTAACGGCAATCAAACTTATCACCCCAACACAACGATCCTGTAAAATGACAGGCGTACCCAGAAATGCTTTTTCGCGGCAATTTTCTTTACTATCGCAACCTTCGCAAAGGGGATCGAAGCGAGACTGTGTCACAACTTTTTCAGTTTTCGTTTCCAGGACGTGGCGGAGCAGGCGTGAGTTGCCGCTCAACTGGCGACCAAGAAACTTCCCATACGCGCCCGTTCCGGCGACGCGACACAAGTTTTCATCAACGATCTCAACCTCAAGCTGCAAAACGCTGGCAAGCATTCTGGCAAAACGCTGAATTGTCGGTTGAATTTGCATCAATACTGACTGCGTAGTAGCAAGCTCCATAGCTTTACCTTCCAGACTTACTTAAAAGTCGATCATTGAAGACGTTGATGGTTCACAGATCATGATGATATTAACTCAGGCGAAATTGGCTTTGATAAAAATATAAGGTTTTTATCATTTTCTAATGAAATTATGGAAGAGATATCACATTTCTATATCAATATGAGAATTACGGCGGTGAGTTTATCAAACTGAAGAGAGATAGCCTGCCCCTTTATCTTATTTCTGATACTTAGCAGCAAATAAATAACGCAATAAAAAAAGCCAAACGTTTTCGTATTTTACAAACAACCGGAAGCTAGCATCAATTTGTGATCAACCCCACACATTATCCGTCAAATTAGTCTTTTGCAGCCGCGCGGATAATTCTGGCACACTTATTGTTAGTCCCAGGTATAGCTGTGAAAACACCAATCACTTTGGCAAGTCACAGTGAAATAAACCACTTTGCCTGTCATTCCACTACCGGGACTTTATGATGAAAACTGTTAATGAGCTGATTAAGGATATCAATTCGCTGACCTCTCACCTTCACGAGAAAGATTTTTTGTTAACGTGGGAACAGACGCCAGATGAACTGAAACAAGTACTGGACGTTGCCGCAGCATTAAAAGCACTGCGTGCTGAAAACATCTCAACCAAAGTCTTTAATAGTGGATTAGGTATTTCCGTATTCCGCGACAACTCCACCCGTACCCGCTTCTCTTATGCTTCCGCGCTTAACCTGCTCGGCCTTGCACAACAAGATCTCGACGAAGGCAAATCACAAATCGCTCACGGCGAAACCGTGCGTGAAACCGCCAATATGATCTCCTTCTGCGCCGACGCTATTGGTATTCGCGACGATATGTATCTGGGCGCAGGCAACGCCTATATGCGTGAAGTTGGCGCTGCACTTGATGACGGTTACAAGCAGGGTGTACTGCCACAGCGTCCGGCTTTAGTGAACCTGCAATGCGATATTGACCACCCGACTCAGTCAATGGCTGACCTCGCGTGGTTACGTGAACACTTTGGTTCACTGGAAAACCTGAAAGGTAAAAAAATCGCCATGACCTGGGCCTACTCTCCAAGCTATGGCAAACCGCTCTCTGTACCACAAGGCATCATCGGTCTGATGACTCGCTTCGGTATGGATGTCACCCTGGCCCATCCGGAAGGCTACGACCTGATCCCGGATGTGGTTGAAGTGGCGAAAAACAATGCTAAAGCCTCCGGTGGTAGCTTCCGTCAGGTCACCAGCATGGAAGAAGCCTTTAAAGACGCAGACATCGTTTATCCGAAGTCATGGGCACCTTACAAAGTGATGGAAGAGCGTACTGAATTGCTGCGTGCGAACGATCACGAAGGCTTAAAAGCACTGGAAAAACAGTGTCTGGCACAGAACGCGCAACACAAAGACTGGCATTGTACTGAAGAGATGATGGAACTGACCCGTGATGGCGAAGCCCTGTACATGCACTGCCTGCCAGCTGATATCAGCGGCGTATCCTGTAAAGAAGGTGAAGTGACTGAAGGCGTATTCGAAAAATACCGTATCGCTACCTACAAAGAAGCCAGCTGGAAGCCTTATATCATCGCCGCGATGATCCTGTCCCGTAAATACGCCAAACCAGGTGCACTGCTCGAGCAACTGCTGAAAGAAGCGCAAGAACGCGTGAAATAACCCCTCGGGCCGATCAGCTGGTCGGCCCTCTATTTCCAGAGGCCAAAAGGATAGGATATGTCCGTTTTCTCATTGAAGATTGATATCGCCGATAACAAATTTTTCAACGGCGAAACATCACCGCTCTTTTCGCAAAGCCAGGCCAAACTGGCGCGCCAGTTCCACCAGAAAATAGCTGGTTATCGCCCAACACCGCTTTGTGCGCTGGACGATCTCGCAAACCTTTTTGGTGTGAAGAAAATTCTCGTCAAAGACGAATCAAAACGATTCGGTCTGAACGCCTTCAAAATGCTTGGCGGTGCGTACGCCATCGCTCAATTATTGTGTGAAAAATATCATCTTGATATCGAAACGCTGTCATTTGAGCACCTGAAAAATGCCATCAGCGAAAAAATGACTTTCGCGACCACCACCGACGGCAACCACGGGCGCGGTGTGGCGTGGGCAGCACAGCAACTCGGACAGAATGCGGTGATTTACATGCCGAAAGGTTCTGCTCAGGAACGCGTTGACGCCATTCTGAACCTCGGTGCCGAGTGCATCGTCACGGATATGAACTATGACGATACCGTTCGCCTGACCATGCAACACGCGCAGCAGCACGGCTGGGAAGTGGTACAGGACACGGCATGGGAAGGTTACACCAAAATCCCAACCTGGATCATGCAAGGCTACGCAACCCTGGCAGATGAAGCCGTCGAGCAAATGCGTGAAATGGGCGTAACCCCGACGCACGTTCTGCTGCAAGCCGGTGTCGGAGCAATGGCCGGTGGTGTGCTGGGTTATCTGGTCGACGTCTATAGCCCGCAAAATCTGCACAGCATTATTGTTGAACCTGACAAAGCTGACTGTATTTATCGCTCCGGCGTCAAAGGCGACATCGTCAACGTTGGCGGTGATATGGCCACCATCATGGCAGGCCTGGCCTGTGGCGAACCTAACCCGCTGGGCTGGGAAATCCTACGTAACTGCGCCACCCAATTCATCTCCTGCCAGGACAGCGTTGCCGCATTAGGTATGCGCGTGCTGGGTAATCCGTACGGCAACGACCCGCGCATCATCTCCGGTGAATCCGGCGCTGTCGGTTTGGGCGTTCTCGCAGCGGTTCATTATCACCCGCAACGTCAAAGCCTGATGGAAAAACTGGCGCTGAACAAAGATGCCGTGGTGCTGGTTATCAGCACTGAAGGCGACACCGACGTGAAGCACTACCGCGAAGTTGTCTGGGAAGGCAAACACGCTGTAGCACCTTAATCACCCTATTGGAACTGCTCCCTGCAAAACGGGGAGTAAAAAATCTGGAGAAAAATAATGGCTAAGAATATTCCATTCAAACTGATTCTTGAAAAAGCAAAAGATTACCAGGCGGATATGACTCGCTTCCTGCGCGACATGGTTGCTATTCCCAGTGAAAGCTGCGACGAGAAACGCGTAGTACATCGTATTAAAGAAGAGATGGAAAAAGTCGGCTTCGATAAAGTTGAAATCGACCCGATGGGCAACGTTCTCGGTTATATCGGCCACGGCCCGCGTCTGGTGGCAATGGACGCTCATATCGATACCGTCGGCATTGGCAACATCAAAAACTGGGACTTCGATCCGTACGAAGGCATGGAAACTGATGAACTGATTGGTGGTCGCGGTACTTCCGACCAGGAAGGTGGCATGGCCTCTATGGTTTATGCCGGTAAAATCATTAAAGACCTCGGTCTGGAAGATGAATATACCCTGCTGGTTACCGGTACGGTGCAGGAAGAAGACTGCGACGGTCTGTGCTGGCAGTACATTATTGAACAATCCGGCATTCGCCCGGAATTTGTGGTCAGTACCGAACCAACCGACTGCCAGGTATACCGTGGTCAGCGCGGTCGTATGGAAATTCGTATTGATGTTCAGGGTGTTAGCTGCCACGGTTCTGCACCAGAACGCGGTGATAACGCCATTTTCAAAATGGGTCCGATTCTTGGCGAATTACAAGAACTCTCCCAACGTCTGGGTTATGACGAATTCCTCGGCAAAGGCACCCTCACCGTTTCTGAAATCTTCTTCACATCCCCAAGCCGTTGCGCTGTAGCAGACAGCTGCGCAGTTTCAATCGACCGTCGTCTGACCTGGGGCGAAACCTGGGAAGGCGCGCTGGACGAAATCCGCGCCCTGCCTGCAGTACAGAAAGCTAACGCGGTTGTTTCTATGTACAACTACGACCGTCCGTCCTGGACTGGCCTGGTTTACCCAACCGAATGCTACTTCCCGACCTGGAAAGTGGAAGAAGATCACTTCACCGTTAAAGCACTGGTGAATGCCTACGAAGGGCTGTTTGGCAAAGCGCCGGTTGTTGATAAGTGGACCTTCTCAACTAACGGCGTATCTATCATGGGCCGTCACGGCATTCCGGTGATCGGCTTTGGCCCGGGTAAAGAACCTGAAGCGCATGCACCTAACGAAAAAACCTGGAAATCTCACCTGGTGACCTGTGCCGCGATGTACGCTGCAATCCCGTTAAGCTGGCTGGCAACAGAGTAATTACTCTTCACTTATTCCCCTCCGGTTCGCCGGAGGGTTTTTGGAGTTTGCTATGCGCGTATTGATCAAAAACGGCACTGTCGTTAACGCAGATGGACAAGCCAAACAGGATTTGCTGATTGAAAGCGGGATTGTTCGCCAGTTGGGCAACAATATTTCGCCGCAGCTCCCGTATGAAGAAATTGATGCCACTGGCTGTTACGTTTTCCCTGGCGGCGTGGATGTCCATACGCATTTCAATATTGATGTCGGCATCGCGCGCAGTTGTGATGATTTTTTTACCGGTACCCGCGCAGCTGCGTGTGGCGGTACAACAACCATTATTGACCATATGGGATTTGGCCCAAACGGCTGTCGGTTACGCCATCAACTGGAGGTTTATCGTGGTTATGCCGCCCATAAAGCGGTCATCGATTACAGCTTTCACGGTGTGATCCAGCACATTAATCACGCAATCCTCGACGAAATCCCGATGATGGTCGAGGAAGGACTGAGCAGTTTTAAACTCTATTTAACCTATCAATACAAACTCAACGATGACGAGGTTTTGCAGGCATTACGCCGCTTGCATGAATCCGGCGCGCTGACCACCGTGCACCCGGAAAATGATGCGGCTATCGCCAGCAAGCGGGCGGAGTTTATCGCCGCAGGGTTAACCGCGCCGCGCTATCACGCCTTGAGTCGCCCTCTGGAATGCGAAGCGGAAGCCATCGCCCGCATGA
>ERZ791914.1625-NODE-1625-length-14358-cov-18.742921_pt1 | contig 14358 bp, 14 predicted proteins | sample MGYA00510140_ERZ791914 | MGnify/ENA primary metagenome ERZ791914 (study PRJEB30046, sample SAMN00792079) | human gut metagenome | study: EMG produced TPA metagenomics assembly of the A metagenome-wide association study of gut microbiota in type 2... | reverse complement strand
CTCGCACGGAGAGCACATTAAGTGCTCTCCGGCTCGTGCGGAACTCGCGATCGACCTTATATATTTGCCCTCCCCGGGGCTCCCACACAACGGGACCTCAGTTGGGTTCTATCCCGGTTGCAGTTGCTTCGCTCCTGCACCACTAGGCTGGTATGGCGGTTTGGCGTTGGATCGGTTCTTTCTGATATATGCTGGTTGCGGCTCTTCTTTTGGGAGGAGTCGCTTTTTTGTTGTGAGGGGAAATGGCCCGTGGCTGATGATTTGATTCATTCTGAGCTGCTTTCCGCGGATTGGAATGGCGAATGGTGCGCTTGCAAGCTAGTCGGCGGCGGGCTGATGATTCTTTTGAATGGGATAAGCGAGCTTGGCATTTTCGGCCACTTGAGACTGCTCCGTATGCCCGGGATTTTATAAAGCTATTGGCGCTTGAGCCCCGCGAGTCGGTGCTGGATATGGGATGTGGGGCTGGGTCGATTGCTATTCCGCTTGCTCAGGCTGGGCATCCTGTGATTGCGGCTGATTTCTCCCCTGCTATGTTGGGCACGCTTGATGCTGGCATTGAGTACTATGGGCTCGAGAATCGCATTACGCCGCTTGAGCTTGCTTGGGATGATGATTGGGATTTGGTTGGACCGGTCGCAAAGGCGGTGGATGTTGCCTTTGCCAGTCGGTCGGTTACGACGACTAATCTAAAAGGTGCGCTTGCCAAGCTTGATCGTACGGCTCGTCGGCGTTGTGCCGTCACGATGGTCGCCAACTCCAGCCCGCGCTATGATCTGCACCTGATGAACGCCATCGGCGCCTCCGTTACCTGCAGCAATGGCTTTGTGTATGCCTTTAATATCCTTATTCAGATGGGTGCGCTGCCGCAGGTCACGTACTTTGAATCGCATCGTCGCGATACCTTCGACAGCCTTGAAGCAGGTGTGGCGGATTTTTCCCGTATGCTCGATCATGTCCGCAAGGTTCGTTGGGCGTTTATTGCATGGGAGCCGGTCTCTGCGCCCAGCTCATAGCCTGTTCGCAGCCCGCACCGCCCACTCACCTGGCATCCGCATTCTTTGCGAACTGGGCAAACGCACTCCACACCGCGCCGTTCCTGCGCTATCGTGGGACAGCTCACGTAGATTAAGGCCCCGTCGCGGGGCGCCCCATACATAGAAAGCGAGAACCCATGGCACTGACAGGAGCCCAAGTCAAGCAGCTTCGCAGCATGGCCCATCACCTCAACCCCGCCATCATCATCGGCAAGTCCGATGTCAACGAGGGCACCGTCGAGCAGACGGTCGCCTACCTGGAGAAGCACGAGCTCGTTAAGTGCTCCGTGCTGGACGGCTCCAGTCTTTCCGCCCGCGAGGCCGCCGAAGAGCTCGCTGAGCGCTGCCACGCCGAGGTCGTCCAGGTCATCGGCCGCAAGTTCTCGCTGTATCGCGAGTCCTCGCGCAAGGATATCGAGAAGATCAAGCTCGTCTAAGAGCCAATGATCCGGCGAGCCAACACATAACAAGCTTACGGGCGCCCAAGCACTTCGGGCGCCCGTTTTTTATCGCTCGACCAGCACGCGGTTGAGCCGACCCTCCACCAAGCGCTCATATAGACGCCGCGTCTCGGGCTCGGGTACGCCATTGACCTGCTCCCTCAGATGGTGCATATGCCCGCTGTACAGCTCGACGATATCGCGCCTCCGCCCCGCCGCGCTGTAGACACGCATGGCACAGCGCACCATATCCTCACGCGCCGTTTCCTGCCGAAGCCCCGACTCCGCCAGCCAAATCGCCGACTGCAGATCGTTTTCTTCTAGAGCGGCATTTGCTCCCTTAATCATGCAATCGATGTACTTTGACTGCATAATGCGTCGCATACGCAAAAAGTAGGTTGGATTACAGCCATTGGGAACATACAGCGGTCCGGCATAAAGCTGCTCAATCTTAAGGCACAGCTCAACTAAATGGGGCCCGCGCGCACCCGTACGATTTCCCAAAACCTCACGGCTTATCTGGTCAAACAGCCGCACATCGGTCTTGACGTAGTCGCCGTTGAGTCCGATGCATTCATTTTGGATGAGTACACACGACTTGCCATCCGGCGTCGGTCCCAAAGCCGACCGCAAGCGCGATATCGTCGAGTACAGGTTGTTACGGGCGCTATTAAACTCGGCATGGGGCCACAGCTCCATTGCCAGCGTCTCGCGGTCGACGAGCGCATCCATGCCCAGTGCAAGCCGCTCGGCAAGCGTCGCCGCCTTCTTGCGGCGCCACATTTTGTCCGTGATGGGAAACCCGTCGCGCTCGGCGCGAAACGCACCAAACATGCGAATCTCGATATGGTCGATGGTATCAACGGCTTCAACCTCGCTGGCCTGGAACAGGCGCTCGCCCTCCCCTTCCAAATCGTCGCGCAGCGAGTACCGCGACAGCTCTCGCACGGGAAGCTTCTTGCGTATCCTGGCCGCCGGCTCGCCCAGACAATGCATGGCAAGGCGCGCAAAGAGCCGATACGATGGCTCTAGAATCCCCGCACGATTCATGGACATCCAGGCCGCAAGGTCGCTGTCTCGGCCCGCACAGGCCAAATGCAGCGCCACCATCCAGGCCTCCGCTCCACCAACCTGTGTCTGGCTTATATCGAGTAACTCCGCTTCCTCGCGCACCGAAACCATCGAGGTGTTACGCAGATACGCCGCGCGCTCCAGCAGCAATGCGTTATCGCGCATGTACGCAATCGACTCCTCGGCAAGTTTGAGCACTTGGACCGCACGGAACTTTGCATTAACCGGCCGTCCCTCTGCCAGCGACTGCCAGCCTTCTAGCAACAGGCCAAACAGCTGAATCTGGTTGTCGCGCATGCGCACGGCAAAACGATCGAGCTCGTTGAACGCCGCGTCGTCGGTTACCGGCAAGCCGGAAAGGAGCCGCCGTGCCGCCAACACCATACGCACCCAGATAGCCATCGCCTTAAGCCCACGTACGTCGAGCGCCTCCCGCACCACCGTCATCTCGTCGTCGCGCTCGTCGGTTCCCGCGAACGACCCATCAAAGAGCTCCACCAGCATGCTATCGGCCCGTGTAACAATCCCCGCAATGTCGAGCTCACAGTCGTAGGCCTTGCTCGTTTTGAGCCGCTGTAGAACGCCGCCGTCATCTCCCCGCTCGGTCAGACAGCGCTTGACCTCGATATGCGCGGACAACATATCGAGTGCAGTATGGGATGTCTCGATTTCTGGCACGGCCAGGTTCGCAGGAAGCCCAAGCCCGTTGTCCCCATAGCAAACAGCCGTCAGCGTCTGGGCCACCCTCCATGAAACAGGGTCTATTTCGCAGGCCGCCCGTTCGCCCCCGCGCTCGATAACCGATGCCATATAGCGAGCGAGCTTTGTATTGGACACGCTGACCGCTGCCAGATATACGCCAAGCGCCTCGGCAGGCGTTGGCTCTGGAGCCGGATCGTCGACATCGATCGTGCCCAGCGCCGCTCGGCAGATATCGGCCCCGTGCCCCGTCAGAGCAAGATCGACCCCATACTGACCAGCAAGTTCAAGGACCGCATCACGGTCCAAAAAGGCGTCCGCCAGGCCCATCGCCGCATCGCATCGGCCCGCCTTAAGCAAAATCCGGGCCGCCCTCGGAACAAGTTCGGGGCGAACCTCGGCCACCAACTTACGCAAACGCAAGCGTCCGTTATCCTCCGTACCCAGACACGTAAAACTCCGCTCGGCGGGGTCCAAGCCAAAGATCGGGTAGTCGCGTACAAAGTAGGACTGGTCGACCATCGACAGCCTCACCCCACAAGCCTCGAGTTCTGCGATATTGCCCTCGCCCATCAAAATCATGAGACATGCCACGCAAAACAGCGCATTATTGTCGAGCGAAGCCAGATCGGCAAGTGCCGCGCCATATACGTTGACAATCTCGTTTTCGAGCAGACCGGCTACGTCGCCTTGGCCATAAAGACCCGTCTGCAATGCTGAAACGAGCTCGGGCACGCCCTGCGTGAGCTGATAAAAGTCGAGCGACGTGCTGATCGAAAACGCCGATGCCCACGCCGAATACTCATAGGCATGCACCTTGAGCATCTGCGCATTGATCTTAACCGAATCGCCCAGCCCGTGAATCAGCTGACGATTTGAAGGACGGCAGGAGATAAAGACCCCTACCCCCATAGCGCGCAGGCCGCGAATCCTGTCGATGAGGTCTTCGGTATCGTGCTGATCGAGGTTTGGCACATTATCAATCGCGATAAGGGAGTGCGGTTTGTCTTTGAGTTCTTCGGTAACCACCTCGAGCTGCATAAACACCTCGCGCCCAATGGCGCGATCGGCCTCGATAATCCGCACGGGGCCTCGCGTCGGGTCGCATTTAACCTCATGGGTGTACTGCAGCAGCACCGAGGTCTTCCCAAACCCGTCGGGCGCATAAAGAACCACGATGCCGGCCTTTCGGCCCTTGGCTATAAGCTCATTCATCAAGCGCTCGCGTCGCACCATATAGCCTCCGCCCAGCGGCATCAGCTCGAGGTCGTCTATACTGCTCAAATCGTTTACCATGCCCGCTCCTCAACTCGACCGTATGGACACTGTAACCGCAAGACCATACAGGCCGCGCTATGAATAGAGCGACCTTGTGCTTTAGGTTGTCTTTTGGTACGCAAGCGGCAAGTTTTTGTACAGCAAGGGCAGATTGTTATTAATCCCCCGACTAATCGGTCTTTAAGCAGGTAAATGAGCTTGTCAGCTTGTCCCATCTAAGCGGCAGTGTAACGTAAATGAACAAGGTTCAGCCATGTCATTCAACTCGCCTAGCACCCGCTACCGTCTACGACCTTTTAGTGGCATTTTTGCATAGAATATGGTATGGGATGAATCAAGCTGTTGGGCATCCAGCATTCGTCAAGCTTGCGGCAAGATCTTGGTCAAGTGGGCGGAAAGGGATAGCAAAAAGGCCCCCGCAATGCGGAGGCCTTAGGCAAGGCTATGTCGAGGTGCAGGATTCGCGCTACTCGCAGAGCGAAAGGGCGGCCTCGTCGGCAACGACAACGCAGTTGGTGTGCAGCTGTAGGATCGAAGCCGGGCACTCGGGCGTAACCGGGCCATAGCACATGTCATGCACGGCCTGAGCCTTGGCCTCGCCGTTGGCGACGACCAGGATCATGCGGGCATACATGATGGTCTGGGTACCCATGGTGTAGGCCTGACGAGGGACATCGTCGATGCTGTCGAACAGACGGCTGTTGGCCTGAATGGTGCTCTCGGTGAGATCGACGCAGTGCGTGCCCTTGGAGAAGTGGTCGTCGGGCTCGTTGAAGCCGATATGACCGTTGTTACCAATGCCGAGCAGCTGCAGATCGGGATAACCGGCGGCAGCGACGACCTTGTCGTACTCAGAGCAGGCAGCGGCGGCATCGGGGTTGGAACCGTCGGGCACATGCGTGTTGTTCAGGTCGATGTTGATGTGATCGAAGAAGTTCTTACGCATAAAGTAGTGATAGCTCTGGGGATCGTCGTGCGAAAGGCCGCGATACTCGTCCAGGTTGTAGGTGCTGACCTCGGCAAAGTCGACGTCGCCCTTCTTGTACCAAGCAGCGAGCTGCTTGTAGGCACCGATCGGGGTAGAGCCGGTGGCAAGGCCCAGCACACAGTCGGGCTTGAGGATAACCTGCGCCGAGATAATATTGGCGGCCTTGCGGCTCATATCCTCGTAGTCTTTAGCTTTAATGATCTTCATTACGCATCCTTTCTCGTACAAGAGAGGCAAGGCTCCCCTTACAAGCACTTGCCCGCGGCCCGCGTCGGCCGCAACCAACGTGTGCGGCCACCAGGGCGAGGTCGCGTAATGTATGTGTCTCGTGTCTAGCCGCGTCGAGGCCCCTGCCCGTCCACGGTGACCCGAAGCCTTTTAGCTTCGGACAAATCCCATCTTGCCACGGAGGGCGCCCTCTTTCAAGGGCGCCCTCCGTAAACGTGTTTGAATTGTAGGCTAATGGCCACGTGCACTTGCTAGCGCTCGCGAGCAACGATGAGCTGGTCCATCTCTTCGACATGCACGCCAACGGAGCCCTTGATGCTCGAGAACTCAACGGAGTTGCACACCAAGATGGGAACCGTCACATCGTAGCCCTCGGCAGCAATTGCCTCGCGATCAAACTCAATGAGCACATCGCCCTTATGGACGATGTCACCCACTTGCGCATGTACGGTAAAGTGCTTGCCCTCGAGCTGAACAGTGTCCAAACCAACGTGGATGAGCACGTCCAGGCCATCGACCGTGTTAAGCGCAACGGCGTGCCCCGTGGGAAAAATGGCCTCGACCTTGGCATCAGCCGGTGCAATCACACGCGTTCCGGTGGGCTGAATCGCCACGCCCTGGCCCAAAAGGCCGGTGGCAAACGTCTGGTCGTTTACCTCGGAGAGCGGAATGACGTCGCCCGAGATGGGAGCATCCAGCGTAAGGACTCGACCACGCATACCAAAAGACCTTAGGACTTTAGTGAACATGCTCCCCCTCGGACATACCAATCAATCAAATAACCTTAACAGTTTACCACTTGGCACCCGTTTTTGACCATTAGGGAAGTTCGCGCTTGACAACCTCGACGATGTCGTCGACAACGCGCTGGGTCAGCTCGTGCGTCTCGGCCTCGGCCATCACGCGGACCAGTGGCTCGGTACCGCTCGGACGCACCAGAATGCGGCCGCGGCCGTCAAGCTCCTTCTCGGCAGCAGCGACGGCATCCCAGATGGGCTGGCAATCGTCCAGACCAGCCTTGTTGTCGGAATGCACGTTAACGAGTACCTGCGGGTACTTCTTCATGATACCGGCAAGATCGGTGAGGGTACGACCGGTGCGCTTGAGCACGGCCAGCAGCTGCAGAGCCGTCACCAGGCCGTCACCGGTGGTGTTGTGCTCCAGGAAGATGATGTGGCCGGACTGTTCGCCGCCGATGACGGCGCCATCCGCGAGCATGCGCTCCAGAACGTAGCGGTCGCCCACGGCAGTCTGAACCATCTCGAAGCCCTGCTCCTTCATAGCGATGGAGAAGCCAAGGTTGCACATGACGGTCGAGACGATCTCGGAGTTGGCGAGCTTGCCGCGAGCGGCGAGGTCAGAACCGCAGATAGCCAGGATGTAGTCACCGTCGATCTCATTGCCCTCGCTGTCCACGAACAGTACGCGGTCGGCGTCGCCGTCGTGGGCCAGACCGATGTCAGCATGGGTGCGCAGTACGAGCTCGCGCAGGGGCTCGAGGTGAGTGGAGCCGCACTCAACGTTAATGTCAGTGCCGCAGTAATCGGTGTTGATGGCATGGACCGTGGCACCCAAGCGCTGCAGAGCGGCGGGCGTAGTCTGGCAGGAAGCACCGTGACCGCAGTCGACGGCAACGACCAGGCCGTCGAGCCTCAGGCCATCAAGCGTATCGATGGCGTGGTCGACGTATGCCTTGCGGGCATCCTTCATCTTAATGATGTGGCCCACGCCGGCACCGGTCGGCAGCGTGTCGGCAGCCATGGCTTCTTCGGACATTACCCAGGCGCTGATCTCTTCCTCGACAGCATCGGGAAGCTTCATGCCCTTGCGGCTAAAAAACTTGATGCCGTTGAACTCCGGCGGATTATGCGAAGCAGAGATGACGATGCCGCCGTCGAGCTCGTTCTGAACGGTGAGCAGGGCCACGGCCGGCGTGGGGATGACGCCGCAGCAGTGCGGACGGCCGCCCTCGGCCATGATGCCGGCGGTCAGAGCGCTCTCGAGCATGGTGCCCGAAAGACGCGTGTCGCGGCCGACACAGATATCCGGACCAAGGAACTTGGTCGCCGCGCGGCCCAGGCGAAACGCGAGGTCGCACGAGAGGCCGGCATTGGCGACGCCACGGACGCCGTCGGTACCGAAGATGTTCTGGGGCATAGGATCGCTCCTTCCCTAGCAGGCGATATGCAACCGCCCACCCTAGTCGAAAAAGAAAAAGCGGGACCCGCCGAGGAATCGGCAGGCCCCGCTTGTACATTGTATCTCGAAAGGAGATAAAACCTTAGCGCTTGGAGAACTGGGGAGCGCGGCGGGCCTTCTTGAGGCCGTACTTCTTGCGCTCGACCACGCGAGCATCGCGCGTAAGGAAACCGGCCTTCTTGAGATCAGCACGGTAGTCGCCAGCGTTCAGAAGAGCGCGAGCAATGCCCAGGCGCAGAGCGCCAGACTGACCGGAGATGCCGCCGCCATCGCACAGAGCGATAACGTCGAACTGACCGGCGGTGTCGGTCACCTTGAAGGGAGCAAGGGCGTTCTCAACGAGCTGATGACGGCCGAAATACTGCTCGGCGTCACGCTTGTTGATGGTCACCTTGCCGGTGCCGGGGACGAGACGGACGCGGGCGACGGCGTTCTTACGACGGCCGGTACCCTGGTAGACAACGGTGTTCTCAGCCATCTTTAAGCCTCCAGCTCAATCTTCGTGGGGTTCTGGGCAGCGTGCGGATGCTCGGCACCAGCGTAGACCTTAAGCTTGGTCATCTGGGCACGGCCGAGGGTGGTCTTGGGCAGCATGCCGCGAACAGCGCGCTCGATGACCTTCTCCGGGTGCTTCTCCATAGCCTGGCGGAAGCTCTCAGCCTTAAGGCCGCCGTTGTAGCCGCTGTGGCGATAATAGGTCTTCGTGTCGGCCTTGTTACCGGTAAGCTGGACCTTATCGGCGTTGATGACGACAACGAAGTCGCCGCAGTCGCTGTTGGGCGTGAACTGAGGCTTGTTCTTACCGCGCAGGATCATTGCGATCTGGGTGGCAAGACGGCCCAGGACAGCACCATCGGCGTCGACGAGAACCCAGTTGCGCTGGACCTCGCCCTGCTTGGCGTAGTGAGTCGATTTCGAAATCACTTAGACTCCTCCATGTACAGTACGTGTTGTTACAGAGATTCACGGGGCTCTGCAAGTAACCCGTCCATATTACCCCGCTCGCCGTACGAGTCAACAGGTATTTTGGCTCCGACCAGAGTTTCTGCACATGTCGTCCATGGGTCATGACGTCGCGACACTAACGCTCGACAAACGCCTCGATATCTCCCAGCAAGCGCTTTGCCTCCTGGCGGCCCTGAATATACAGGTCAAGGAGCTTTGCCGGATCGTGCTCAACATGGCCGACCTCGACCGGCTTTTGCGGAGCAACGACCAGCGCACGGCCCTCACGCTCATACTTCCACAGATGCATGCGCTGGATGTTATAGCGGTCGTGGCGCGTCTCGATAGCCTCAAGCAGATAGGGGTAGTCGGCATAGCGGGCTCGTGCGGCGGGCATAAACTCGTAGGGCTTTTTCTCGTACGAGCGGTCCTGCGTGACAATGACGACCGCGCGATCGAAGCCTGCCTCCTCCAGCACGTGCTCGATGGGGACCGAATCGGCTACGCCACCGTCGACGTATTTGTGCCCGTCAATCTCGACCGGCGGCGTCACCAGCGGCAGCGACGTCGATGCGCGCACGGCGTCGAGGTCGAGCACGGCGCTTTTGACCGACAGGTACGCGGCGGTTCCAAAGAGCATGTCCGTCGCGACGGCGTACATCTCGATGGGGCTCGCGTCGAACGTCTCGCTGTCAAAGGGATCCAGGCGGTCCTGGACATCGTTGAAGATAAAGTCGTAGCCGACGATGGAGCCCGTGGACGCAAACGATGCGGCGCCCATGAAGCGGTTGTCGTTGCAGAAAGCCAGGTTGATGCGGTTAGCACGGCCGATCTGGTGCGACTTGTAGTTCACACCGTTGAGGGCGCCGGCCGATACGCCATATACCGCCGGAATCTCGACGCCGGCCTCCATGAGAACGTCGAGAACGCCCGCGGTAAACTGCCCGCGAAAACTACCGCCCTCCAGGACGAGCGCGACCCTGCCGGCGTTCTTTGCTTTATCTTCTGCAGTCATGTTGACCTCCTGCTGTTTCGTTTTGGCCTTCTTCTACCCAGTTTTGGGATGGCGAGCGCACAGGTTTTGGAGTTGAGGAGGGCGGGGCGACCGGCGGAAAGCACGTCTCACTCTGCGTTGCTGCGGGGCACGGCAGGCTGCAGCGCGATCAGCATCGCGTCTATATCTAGTCGAGGCATTGCGCGGAGAATCCGCGTATTTGCTTCGCAAATCCGCACCGGCTTCGGCCGCCTGCCGGCGTCCTCGCCCGCGGGCTAAAAACGCTCACGCGTTTTCTTTACGCCCGCGCCCTGCATAGAGTTCGATTCTCCGCGGTTTGGGGGGATCCGTTGATGCTGGGCGAGGCCAGCTGAGATTCGATAAACATCGCATCCATTTTGAGTCGTAAGTTTGCGCGGAGAATCCGCGTATTTGCTTCGCAAATCCGCACCGGCTTCGGCCGCCTGCCGGCGTCCTCGCCCGCGGGCTAAAAACGCTCACGCGTTTTCTTTACGCCCGCGCCCTGCATAGAGTTCGATTCTCCGCGGTACGGGCTGGAAATAAAAAGGCAGGTAGATACGAATATCTACCTGCCTATTACTTGTGGTGGAGGCGCGGAGAATCGAACTCCGGTCCACGAAAGCCCCCTGATTGGCATCTCCAAGCTCAGTCGCTGGTTTTGTCTCGGACGCTTTGCGCGCAGCGACACGCTCGCGGCGTCCTAACCGGTTCGGTCTTAGCCTGCGCCATACCGATTACGTGCGCAGGAGCATTCCCCTAACATGACGTCGCGCCGGTGTCGGGGAAATCACCGGGTTGACGCGCCGCTATAAACTAAGCAGCGAGAGCCATAGGCTCAAAAGAAGAGTTGTTGTCAATTCAATTTGACGGTACCCCTGTTTAACGAGGCGAGGAGACCTCGGCTTGCTTCCTCTCTCAGAGCTATCGTGTCGAAACCAGTCGCCCCCGAATGTCGGGAAAGTCTGGATGGCATTGGGCACGAGTACCCAACAGCCGTCGACTTTTCAAGGAACATACGGGGCGAGCCCCGCTTGTGAAGTGCTATGTTACCACGTTCTCAAGGAAGACAGATGTTCTATCCACGAGCTGTGAAGACCCCAATGTGCGCTGTACTTCGCACTTTTGCTACCGATCGCGTCACGTATATTTTCGCCAAGCACAATTGACCCGTCGAAAGGACCGTTATGGATACCAAGCAGCAACTCGTCAATGCCCTCGTGGGCCTGGGCTCAACCATTACCGAAGCCATGGATGTCATTGAGGGCTTTGTCCCCTGCGGACATCCCGCCCTCACGGTATCGAACGCACTCGTCGCGCTGGACGCTGACGATGATGCAGCTCTCGCCCAGCAGCTTGAGACCGTCGAGGACTTTATCGACCACGTGAGTGAGAACCGCGGCGTGGCCGCCTACCACGGCATCAAAGTCGAGCTCGCGGGTCCCAAGGCTGATCTGCTCGCAGCAATCCGCGAGGTAGGCGCCCTCATGCAAACCGCAGGCGTCAAGAACACCCAGGTCAACGAGTGGGTCTATCGCAGTCTGGCAGTACTCGACAGCTCCGACGAAAAGGCAGCCGAGCAGCTCGCAGAAAGTCCCGCCATTAAGGCCGAGCTTTTGTAAATAGCAGACGCGGGCCCCTTGGCTCATCGTCGTCCAAGAGGCCCGCAAGCAGTTCGCGTCAACCGATAGCCGCGCCGCCGCGTTTGGCCAAAGCAAGAATCGGCATCATTTGACGAGGTGTCTTTGCTGCAAGATCGGCATGTTCGAGCAGTTTGCGATCGTTAGTTACCAAGTAATCAACCTGCGCGCGCTTGCATGCGGCGAGCACCAAGTTGTCCTCGTAATCGCGATGGAGCGTCAGATATTTGTCGGCCAGCCAAAGATCCGACGCATTTGCACCCACGGCCGTGGCGTTTTCGGTCATATTTCGAACAAACGCCAGCGCCGCATCGCCAATCGCGCGGGCAGAAGCCTCGTCGAGCGCTCCCCCGCTGGCAAGAACGCTACGCTTCAGCTCGTGTTGGACAACGCACAGCACGTCCTTAGCGATATGCACCGGAAAGAACAGCAACGCCCCCGTCTCCGTCGCCCGCCCAATAAACGCACGCGCGGCAAGCGACTCGGCATGGTCGACGCAAAACGAATCAACCCATACGTTGGCATCCACCATTATTTTGAGGGGAGCCCCGCTCACAGGATCATCCCCTTTTGGCGATAGCGCTCGTCCATGGCTTCCGAATAGATTGTGTCCCAATCGCGATCGTCGGATACGTGCGACGTAGCGATGCCCAGGTCCGCGTAAAGCTGATCCGCCGCCGCCCATGATGCGGCGAACGGAGTATCGGGCGCGACGGTCTGCCGCCGGTCGTCGACGGCCGCAAGCACTTCCTCGCACTGCCCGCCACCCTGCGCGACCTTGGCCACCACCTTTTTGATGAACTCAGGCAGTGACCTGCCCGAAAGCTGCAGCGCTTCCTCGGCGCGCTCTTTAACCGAGCGATCTACGCGAACATTCACCTGCGCCATGCTGCCAACGGTTGCCATCTCAACCTCACCTTCAGCATTTACTAGCAGTGCTAGCACGATCATATATCTGAGCTAACATCTCGTCAAACAAAAGAAGGCCTGCACCATGGCGGCTGCGGTGCCGCCAGGGTGCAGGCCATACACTCAATCGAAAACGCTAATGCAGGTACGCCTTTGCGCTGCTCAGGCTGTAGGCAATCGTCGAGCCGTTGTGCAGCAGTGACGACGTCTGCGGAGTGATCATGCCGGTAATACCCAATGCCAACAGCGCCGAGTTGGTGAGCATCACCTTAGAATAGGAACTCGTCAGACGATCAATGAGGCCCTGGCTCATGCGGCGCAGGCGCACGAGTGCGGCGAGATCCGTGTCGGCCAGGATGATATCGGCGACCTCCTTGGCAGTGTCGCTTCCACCGCCCATGGCCAGACCCACATCGGCCAGGCCCAGCGCCGGTGAGTCGTTGACGCCGTCGCCCACCATGGCAACGTGGCGCCCCTCGCGCTTAATCCGCTCCACATAGGCGTACTTGTCCTCGGGCAGCAGCTCGGCCTTAAACTCGTCGACACCCGCCTCGCGCGCAATGCGCTCGGCCGTGCGCTCGGAGTCGCCCGTAAGCATAACGACATGTTTGACGCCCAGCGCATGTAGGTCGGCGATGGCCTCACGGACCCCGAGCTTGAGCGGGTCCTCGATGCCGAGCACGCCGACGACCTTGCCGTCGACCGCCAGGTACAGCGGCGACAGGCCCTGCATCTGGGACTCAATGCGTTCCTTAATGTCGGAATCGAGCTGCGCACTCTCGTCCTCAAATACAAAGTGCGCGGAACCGATGATGGCGCGACGCCATTCGATGGACGAAGCGATGCCGTGCGCCACGATGTACTCGACGGCGGCATGGCGCTCGCGGTGTTCGAGCCCACGCTCGCGAGCAGCGTTGATGACTGCGCGCGCCACCGGATGCGGGAAATGCTCCTCCAGGCAGGCAGAAAGGCGCAGGACCTCATCCTCGCTCCAGCCGTCGGTCGTCAGCACGCAAGCCAGGCGCAGCTGCACCAGCTTATGAAGGGCAGCGCGCAAAAATGCGATGTAACCGGCCACGACAAACACCGCACGCAGGGGCGTGGGCAAAAACCTTCGGCGCGCATAGTGGGCGCCGATAAGTGTGGCGAGATCCATGACGAGCTTGTGCTTGCGTGGCTCAAGCTGCATCACGTAACCCGTCTTTGCGTCGGCAATGGCCTGGGCATCGAGCGCACCGACGGCGGCCAGCACGGCATCGCGGTGCGGCTCATCGTATTCGAGCGCCATCTGGCCGATGCGGCCATAAACGCGCACCTTGTGCACGCCGTCGATATCGCCGCTAAGCTTAAGAAGTGCATCGAGATCACTCTCTGGCACAGGACCCGCCAATTGAAGACGGGTCCTGCCGGGGATCTCGCTCATAATCGAGAATCTCATAGTTTGTGCCTGGGAGCGTTACTCGGCTGCCTCGTCAGCAGCGGCCTCGCTCTGGGTGATTTAGGCCGCCTCGGCAACCATGTCGTCGACATTAGCCTTGGCCTGCTCGACCATGTCCTGGTAGCCGTTCTTGATGCGCATGCCGCACGCGATACCCTGCACGCAGGCATTCTTTACCGGAACGCTGGTAAGCAGCTTGATGCCGTCCGTGCCGAGCAGAAAACCGCCACCGACAAGCAGGGTATTGAACGTCGACTTCTTCATGTTACTTCTCCCTTTTGCCGCATTGGACGCGGCACGGTGCCTCAGCACCCGAGTAAACAAGTTTGCTTGAGAACACTTTTAGAAATAGTTTAGTTTATCTAACTATTAAGGTCAACAAAGGTTAACTTTTTGGAAATCTTGGGGGGTGCGATGTGACCAAGGGACCGTACCTGCGCCACATCCACAAAACAATGGGCGTGCCGACGGCAC
>ERZ791914.1620-NODE-1620-length-14393-cov-2.579021_pt1 | contig 14393 bp, 19 predicted proteins | sample MGYA00510140_ERZ791914 | MGnify/ENA primary metagenome ERZ791914 (study PRJEB30046, sample SAMN00792079) | human gut metagenome | study: EMG produced TPA metagenomics assembly of the A metagenome-wide association study of gut microbiota in type 2... | reverse complement strand
CGGCCCGGTCAAAGTTGGTGCCGGTTTGCCCATTATCTTCAAAAATGCCAACGAGCTGCAGGTCCGGAGCGTTCGCTATGTACTGCCGGAGCAGCTCCTTTTGATTTTGCAGCGCCTCGCTGTCGGCGCGGTCCCTTGTTTCAAAGATGGACAGTCGGGCATACCCTACAGCCAAATAAGTTGGAGCAGGCTCAGGGCACGGCTTGGACTGTACGGCCACAGCGGTCTGCCCGCTGTTTTCCGCACGAATCAGGTCCTTGCGTGACTTTCTCGCCATCGCTTACACCGCCTCTCTCAGCGGCTGACGGGCCGTTTCTTCCGATGCGAAGATCATAGCGTTGGCAAACTGCTCCTGGTAACGGAACACGATCTCAATGCGTCCGCCCTCGTAGACCAGAATCCGCTCCACCAGGCGTACCAGGACCTCCCGATTCAGCGTTTCCAACTGCCCAAACTGCTTGAAGTGCTGAATCCATGGACTGTCCGGGGTACTGCTCTCCAGCATCCGGTCAAGTTCCTGCTGCTGGGCCTCAATGGCCCGCTCAACCTCCTCGCAATCGCGGGTAAAAATGCGCTTGAACTCGTGAAAGTCAGCCCTGGAAACTTCTCCAGAGGCATAGCGCCGATAGAGGGAGTCCCGGATGTCCTGCTTTGTGACCAGTTCCTGGCGCAGCGCCTCCAGTCGTTTATCCAGCTTCTCCGCCGCTACCTTCTGCAACGGCCGGCGGGCAATGGCTTCCAGCGCCCCATTCAGCTCTATCACGGTGCGGATATGGAGATTGACCCCCTCCAGCACGGCCTGCTCCAGCTTGGCCTCGCTGATGGTGTGGGGCGAACAGGCAGCGGTATCGGAGCGATGGGTAATACAGCCATAATAGTGGTAGGTTTTGCCGTCATAATAGGTGGTCTTGCGCACCATGCCGCCCTTGCAGTCCCCGCAGCAGAGAATCCCCGCGAACGGATGCACCGCCTTTTTCCCGGGGGCTGTGCGGGTATCCGTCCGCATCAGGCGGGCCGCAAGGTCAAAGTCCTCCCGGCTGATGATGGCCTCATGGGTATCCTCCACGCGCATCCACTCTTCGGGCGGCCTATAAACGACGGTTTTGACCTTATAGTTAGGCGTGGTGCGCTTTCCCTGTTCCATGACGCCAAGATAGACCTCGTTTTGCAGAATGCGCCGCACAGCCGTGGCCGACCACCTGGTTTTATTGTGGACCCGATAGCCGGACTTATATTTCATGCCCCTGCTCCGCTTGTACTCCATAGGAGAGGGGACGCCCAGGGTGTTGAGTTCATCGGCAATGGCCTGGCAGCTCATACCGGAGATCCGCCGGGCAAAGATCTCCCGCACCACGTCGGCGGCCTCGGGGTCCACGACTAATCTGTTTTTATTTTCCGGGTCTTTGGAATAGCCGTAGGCGGCGAAGGAGCCGATGAACTCCCCATTGCGCCGCTTGACGTCAAAGTGGCTGCGTACCTTGATGGACGTATCCCGGCAGTAGGAGTCGTTGATCAGATTTTTGAAGGGCAGGATCAGGCTGCTGGAGGCGTCCAGATGGGCGGTATCATAACCGTCGTTGATGGCGATAAAGCGCACGCCCAGGGCTGGGAACAGTTTTTCAATATACCGGCCCGCCTCAATGTACTCACGGCCGAAACGGGAGAGATCCTTGACAATGACGCAGTTGACCTTCTGTTCTTTGACCGCCTCCAGCATCTCCTTAAAACAGGGACGTTCAAAGTTGGTGCCGGTGTAGCCGTCATCGTAGCCCTCCATCACCAGCTTCAGCTCCGGGTGCTGTCCGATATAGCTGTGGATCAGGTCCCGTTGGTTTTTGATGCTGTCGCTCTCTATCTTATCGCCGTCCTCTTTCGAGAGCCGGCCGTAGGCATAGCAATAAAAAAGCTCCATGAAAATACCTCCTGACTGATTCCGCAAATGCGGTCATAAGCCAGAAAAGATCATGAAGCAAAAATCCTTATTCTGATTTAGTCCGCATTCACTATATCATCTTTTCCGCTCCATGTAAAGCGCGAGTTTTAGCGGCGTTGTCCTTTAGAATGGCTGCACGGCGTTCTCCTCCACCGTGCCGTATTGTTCCCGCCACTGCTCCGGCGTCAGTTTTGACCGCTCATAGCAGAACAGGCGGCCCAGCACACACTCCCAGCCGCGCCGGGCGCAAATATCTCCGTTTGGCGTTTTCATGGTATATCGCTCCCAGGAAGTCCTGCGCCGTCCTGTTTCGGCATCCTCCGGAGCGACACCGGAACGTTCATATTCGTAAAGGAGCCGTACCGCACGGTCATAGCCATACCGGGCCGTTACGGAACCGTCTTTATGGAAAATCAGGCTGCTTGTGAAACCGGCCGCAACTGAATCGTTCCGCATGTCGGCCGCCTCAGAACTTTTCCAGGCACTCTTCCAACACTGACTGGAGGGAAGCCGTGCCGGTAAAGCTGGTCTTAACCAAAAGATCGCCGCAGCGGTAGACGAAGGGGTTCCCATTCATCTGCCGCGCCACGTCCAACAGGCGCTCGGCGGGCGAGAGGTCGGGGTTCACCGTGATGCCGCGGATATCCGCAGCCGCAGCCGGGTCGATTTCCCGAATATCCACGCCTTTTAACTTTTGATATTCTTCCGTTGAGATTTTCCCGTCCCGCATGGTAATCTCCTCCTTGTCCCATATGTATTTAACGATATGAAGCGGAGCAGCCGGCTATGACGGCCATCTCCTGGACAAAAGGAAATGCCCCCCGGAAATACACCCGGAGAGCACTCTTTTTTGACAGTCTGGTGATACCAAAAGAAGATGTTTCAGAAGCACACCGGCCTCCGAAACATCCTCTTTTGGTAGCTTAATTATAACACATGAATATCTTTCAATGGAAGACCAAAATTATTTCATTTTTCGCCACTCAGCGGTCAGTCCGCGTTCAAAATTCAGTCGTCCCACTCCAGTACAACGCCGGCGCTTTGCAGTGCCAGGTACATCTCAGCCAGATCTTCGATTGCTTTCTGGCGGTCCCTTCGGAATGTGCTCTCACTCAGGCCGAGTTCCAGAATGATATCTTTCCGCTCCTTTCCCCTGATATATAATTCCTGTATGATCGTTGACAGCGGCTTGGGGAGCTGAGACACACAATAGCCCAGACGATATTGGACCCGTTCCAGCCGCTCCAAATCGGTTGAGATGGTCTCAATCTGTTCACGGTTCTGACGCGCAGCCTGATCCTCATAGCGATATGATAGGTCTTGTCCGAGATATGCCCGCAGACCGGCGCACCGCCGTCTGTATTTCTGGAATAGGCCATTGCCTCCAGCATTTCCTCGGGTGTCACCTGATTGGGGTGGTACCATTCATGGCGCAGCAAGGCGATTTTCTTTTCCCGAAAGGTATACCCTTCCAACAGTTTCACGATTTTGTCCTGCATTTCCTTCATAATTTCCCTCGCTTTCTCCTTTTCCTGCTTCTATCTATTGGGCTTAAAGAAGATCACACTTTTATAAGTGAAAGCAATTTGCTGAAATTATGAGTAGTCTTTCTAAAGATGTAAAAAAGGATCGAATCCGCCAAGAAAACAATAGCGTATATTTATATGGGAAATGTAATAATTTCTTCTTTATTTTTTCAACTTAACGACTGTTTTCTCCATAATTTGACACCGCTAATGCAGCGCAGCACGAAATGTACCGTTTCACCGCAAACTGCTGCTGTCTAAATATATGGTCAAACCACAAAAAGGCCCAGTACCCTAGTTCATACAAACTGAGGTACTGGGCCTTCATAAAAATCGCAATTCTAGAAATAGCCTTTTCCATTTTACAGAAGGGGGGGATGTCCGGCGGACATCCCCTTTTTTACGTTATTTTCTCCTCATAAAAACAGGTGCCGGCATAGCTTTGTCTCCCCATATTTCAAAGCACAAGTCTTTCAGCAGCAGATCGGATCTTGGCCGCGTTCCACCGTCTCGCCCTGAAAGCAATGCCCACAGTATTCCCAGATGCCAGGTACATCGGGGCATCGCTTGAAAGTAGCGTAAGTTGCACGCCACCGGCCGGTTTTCGGGTCCTCCCGATGACTATAGGGGCACCCCATCTGTGCGCATGCACTTGAGAGGAAGGCCGGAGGCAAACAATTTATCGCTTCGTCCACCACCGCTTCTACAACATAGTCTCCAGGCTTTGCAGCCTCATAGCGGAATGTCTCTGAGGTGAATATCTCCGCCTCAGCAGGTAATTTATCCAGACCTCCCTTATACTTCGCACCGCGCTGGATATTGGCTGCTTTCTTGAAACGCTCCATAATCATTTGATCCCTCCATCTGAAATTGCCCAAAGAATACTCTATCCTATTTTTGCGACAGGTTTCTCTTCAATTGAATTTTGGTTTTTCTTCTCAACGCAAAATATATGCGCCGTCCTTCCTTTTGCACCTCTTTCAATGCCTCAACTCCATCAGGACGACCATCGAAATGATCCCAACTGTACGGGACGCTCCATATTTTTATGGACTCATATTTCTCGGGATGGCTGATCATTAGCTTCGGATTAAATGGCTCAATATGAACTTCTAAGAATATTTCCCGGTCTGTCCCAAACCAGGTAATTTCAGCAATAGTATTCTGGTCGGAGATCGGATCCTGACATCGGCTGTTGATTGCAAGTAATATATCCTCGTCTCTCATCAAATTGTTGCGGTCAATTTGGTAGGTTGTTTCCATACTGTGCCCCCTGGTATCGCATTTGAATATCTTAGTATCTATGTCTTGAGGATTTCTCCATATAGAATCAGGTCATTGTATCAGCTGTTTTTATTATTATGGTCTTTCGCTAAAGTCTGATATCTCCTGAAATTCTATTGATTGGGTTTGCACAAACTCTTTGGGAAACGCAATCTGCTCTGAATCCTGATACTTAGCCACTGTCAACCCATCTTCGGATATATCTATAGTTGCATATAAAAGATTCCAGCCATCCGGCTCTATTTCCTTCTCCAACATCTGAATGGCAGGTAAATATCTATGAAGCCCATCCACCGTAAACCAGAAGGAAACATTTGCACTGTTTCCGAGGAATTTGCGTGGGAGTTTATCGAATGGGGCCAGCATCTGACGTTCGGTTTCAGCATCAAGACCAATATCGTTCAGCCCATGCAGAAAGCCGACATTCTGCATTTCGCCCATAAAGGCGAGTTCAAAACGGTATAGCTTCATCTGTGTTCCGCCCTCTTTAACCGCACCACATGCTTTGCCGAAGTCCAGGGAAGCTCAGTCTCTACCATAATTCTGCCTCCATGGCCATGCAGAAGCTGGCATCCGTATAGCCCTGCAATTCCGCAAGACACGTCAAAATGGTCCTGACTGCGATAGTACCACAGCCGTCCTCCCTGACGTGCCGGCTTTTCTCCTGATGCTCCAGAATATCGGAGGCAATCTGGTCCTCCATAGGGAGGATGATGCAGGTTTCCGCGATTTCACCTTCCCGGCTCATGTGATATGTGATTGAAATATGCTTCATTATCAGTTTCCCTCCATGTAAGCGCAGGGGGCTGGCCATAATGGCCCAGCCCCCTATGCAATCTAAGCTCTTTGATTTTTAGGCTGCCTTTTGAAGGTGGATGGCATTCGCCCTCACCTGAAGCTCCTGTGAGAGCAGCTTCAGCGTAGAGAACTCCTCATCCAGCCCATTCAACTCCCGGCGGAGGATCTCCTCATAGTGGCGCTTGCGCTCCTCCAGGCCGCGCACCTTCAAAACCCAGCGTTCCATCACGGCCGGGCTCTGACAGTTGCTCTTGATGAAGTAGTCGCACCGCTCCTGATACTCGGTGATCTCTTTTTTGACCGCATTGTAGAACTCCTCAGCCATCTTGCTGCGCTGTTTTTCGTCGTCAATGATGTAAAAGCTGTTGACGACAAGAGGGGTATTGTTCCGGTTCATGCCCCCCAGCAGCCCGATGAAATCCTCGAAGATATCCACCTTCTCCATGTGACTTCTGGGAACAAAGTACAGGTGTCCGTTGATGCTCAGTTTGGTGGCCTCCATTTCCCGCAGGAAGTTTGCACAGATGGTCTCGATCTGCTTGCGGTTGGCGCACCGCTGATAGAGCTCGAACAGCTCCTCCGCCTGACGGCAGCGGGCCTGCACGTCAATATCCGGGTCCATTACGATGTTGGTACAGTAGATCTGCCCATCCTTCCGGTCGCAGGTGATGTTGGCCAGCTTCTCATAGCGGTTGGTCTTCTGGTTCAGCGTCTCCTTCACCAATTCCCGTGAGAGCGCATCCGCCGTGTGCTTGTTGTCCCGGCAATAGACGAGGTAAATGTTTGTCTCGCCGGCAACCGTGACGGGCTTGCGCTCCTTGATGTCCCCGGTGGCGGAGCGGAAGGCGTCAGCCACCGAAAGCCGGGTGCCGCCAGAATAGGAGATACCCATGCTCTCGCACAGCTCGGAGAGCTGCGCCTTTTCCACCAGCAGGTTTGACAGGGAAAAGTAGAGGAACTTCCCCAGCATATTCTGGGCGTCTCCCTGGGAGGCGGCCACAAAGTCGTTCATATGAAACAGGTTTCCCATAAAGCTGATTGCCCCTTTCAAAGTTGATGATTATGGTTTGTCTGTTAACGGTTATGTGTGCAAAGAGTAGTACGCGTTTTTCAGGTCTTCTTCTCTGTGCAGGACGACGCCGCCGCACAGACCCGTTCTTCCTGGCAGATACTCCCGAAAGGTGAAGCTGAACGGATCACAGTCATCGAAAAATCGAACTTCGCCTCCATTCCTCCAGTGAAAATGATCGCGCAAAAAGCGAACCAGCCTCCGGCGCAGCAACGGAACCGCCAGGACATTTTTCAAATTGTTCGGCGCGTCAAAATGTAACCAGGGGTCTGCGAGCCGACCGAAAGACAGAAACGCCCGCTCTTTCGGGCCGTCGGGGGAAATGCTGTCGTGGAGAAAGCGCATCGTTTCACAAAACGGGAGCCGTATCAGCTCTTTCCGTCCGCTTAACGTGCCGTTGTGATCGGAGAGCCATGAGAAGCAGATGTGCAGATCGTTGGTCCCTTGAACATGCCAAAGACTGGCAAAGGAGCTGAGATCGGATACCATACAGCTTTCATCGGCCAACCGTTTCAGGGCGCTGCGCAGAATTACAAAGCGATGCGGGGATTTATAGCTTCGGCTGACTGTCCGGAAGGAAATGCGGTCCTCCGACGCAGTCACCTTTACCAGAGTATTTTCGTTCAACATGGATATCCTCCTTGTATACTAAATAAAAAGTCAATAAAATCAGGTATCAGCAGGCTATGAGATGCCCGTGATACAATGGCTGTAGGACAGCAGTGGCAAGCTCTTTTCCTCCTCGTTGAGCCGCAGGGCTGCTTCAAAATGAGTCCGTTCTCCTGAACCGGAAGTTAGCTCATATTTATCTCATCGCCGTGCGGCTGAGAAGATAGTCGTCCACACCCTTGTAAGCCGGGTCCCAGGTGTATTTATAATAGCGGATGCCGGGGATACGCTGTACCTCCTTCCGCATGGCGAGAACCGCGCCTCTCACGTGAGGATTGGTCATCTGGTCTGAATCCATGGCCTCCACGACCTCCCTGACCTTCAGACCCTCCAGCGTTTTCCGAAGGCCGCCGATGGCGTTGACGCCGCCAATGCACACGAAGAGCGCGTCGCTCCCCAGGAAAGACGCCACATCCCCCTTGAGCGGCCCTTCGGTCAGATAGGCCCGTTTCCGACTGGTGTCCCCTGTCACATGGACCCAGGAATAGCTCCTGGTTCCGTTGGGGGCGCCCCGTGTGGACAGCCAGCGGTACTTTCGGTCCGGCTTGCCGGCGTCGTCCAGACGGATTTTGAGCCCTTGAATGAGACCGTCCCTGTCACGTACCGGGATCAAAAAACCTTTGGGGCCGCTGAGCGTCCACTCTCCATAGCGGGTACGGAAGCCGGGGAGCCCCTGAAGCTCCTGTCCGCCGGAGCGGAGGAGGGCGGCGAGAAGCCGCCTCCCCTGTTCCGTTTCCGGCATGCTGCGGTATTGGTTTTGCTGGATGCGTTCCTCTGAGAGCCCCCGTTCCAGCAGGTTCTCCCTGTGCTGGTCCAGCAGTACGAGGTGCTCCAGCATTGTGGTGTAGGCGGCGTGCCGCTGCGCAAGCGCAAGTGGCTGCCGCTCTGTTTTTGGGGACGCCGGCGGATGCGGCATCGGATAGATTTTTGAGCCCTCCGCCAGCGCCCGGTACGCCTCTTTATTGCCGATCCCATGCAGCCTTGCCGTACAGCGTGACACTGTTGCCGCGGGCGCCGCAGAGGTTGCAGCGGTATTGGTCGGTGCTGGTGTTGAGACTTAAATGGTATTTCCCTGGCCCGTGGTCGCCGCAAAAGGGGCAGGCCGCCTCGATCTCCTCGCGCCGCAACGTCCGGGCGTCCAGCATCAGCCCGCACCGTCTGGCCGCGTCCACGATCGGAAGTTTCTCATAGGTCATGCCCGTGTGTCAGGCGCCCCATGCGGCTCATGCCGCCTGTGCCTGAGCAGATGCCTGGATGGGCTGGAGCGGTTGGACGGAGAGGGGAGCATGGGGAACAACCCTGGCCATGATGACCTGCCCGGTGGGCTTTACGTTCGACAAATCCTCAATGGATTCCATGTCATCCGCAAATACCGGGTAATTCCGCCCGGTCAGCCGCTTCACCATCTCGGACACCTCCATGCCGGCCCGCAGCCGCTCGGAGTGGGAGAGGCACTTATAGAGGCGGCCCTTCGTGCAGCCCTCCGCCTGGTAGGTAAAACGGAAGGCGTCCTTGCGCTCTCCTGTGCTTTTTACAATGTCGTAGAGGGAAATGGCCACCCGGTTCAGCTTTAGAGGGGCAAAGGTCAGTTCTGTGCGCTTGCTGATGTAGATGATTGCATCTGAGATCTTCTCCCTGAGTTCTGTGATCTGGCTTCTGGTATTTTCGATCTGGGCGTCAAACTCCGCCTCCGTCCATCCAGCCGTAGTCTGATTCGCTTCGATCTTAGCCTCCAGTTCCCGGATCTCCTCCTTGCACTCTTTCAGGCGGTCATAACCCGCCTGTGTCAGATTGCCGTATTCCAGCGCAGAGGTCAGCTCCTGGATCTGTTCCCTTAATGTTTCCAGCTGTTCCTCACCCCGGCGGTCCTCCTCCAGTTCCCGGCGCTGACTCCGTAGGCGTTCCAGTTCCTCCGACCAGGCCCTCAGATCATCCTGCTTGAACTGCACAAAGGTTTCCGCTGCCTGCTGGTCCAGCGCTTTCAGCTCTGCGAATTGAGCCTGCTGCTCTTTGCCCTGTGCAATGAGCGCCTGGACAAATTTCTCTGTCTCAGCGCGGACCTCTTCCAGCGCCGCCTCCGTGATGGGGCGATGGCAGGTAGGGCAGCATACGCCGGGTGCAAAGGACTGGAAGTTGTGCAGCTCCTGTTTATATCGCCGTCCCAACTCACTGACACGGGCCGAGATATCAGCCAAAGGCTGCAAAAATTTTGACTGGTAGGACTCCGCTTGCCGGGCGGCAACTTTTTGGGTCAACTCTGAAATCTGCCCGTCGATCTCGGAAAAACGCTCCGCGCTCCGAAGGTCGCGGGATGTTTCGTCGTATTGTCGGCTCAGCTCTACAAGCTGTCGTTCCATCTCCTTCGGTTCCAGACCGGAAAAGCGTTTCTGCTCTAAATGACCGGCCTCCTCCTGGAGAGACTGGAGCTGTTCATTCAGGGAAGCCGACGCCTTGCTGGACTCCCGGCCCTGAAGGCAGGTGAGATCCTTCTGCCCGGTGAGATAGATGATCTGTTCCTCCAGCTCACGGATCTGTTCCCGCTTCCTCTTGAGATAGACCTCCGGGGACAGGATCTCCTCGTCCTTCAGACTCTCCTGTACGTGTTCGGAGAGCTGTGAGAGAACCGTCTCATGGGGGATCACCGGCAGATACCGCTCCAGAAGGTTTTTCCCATCGTCCTCCAATACCTCGATGAAATAGAGCGGGTTGAAAATGGAGAGGAACACATCGCGTTCCCCGAACATGTCCGTAAGGTCGGTCTGTCGGATGTCATAGCCGTCATAGGTGATGACCATGCGGCTGTTTTTCCGGAGACGGTACAGCTCATGCGCCGCGCCGTCCTGGTCCACAAACCGCAGCCGGACCGACAACTCCATCTGCTGTTTCATGGCGTCATTGTAAAGCCGGTCGATGCCGCGCTCCCCAAAAAAGGGAAGGCCGGTGACTGCGAAGGCGACCGCGTCGGCAAGGGTGGATTTGCCCTGGCCATTTCCACCGGTGATGACCGTCGGATTGCCGAAAACAAAGGTGGTCGGCTCCAGGTAGTTCTTAAATCCGGCGAGTGTCAGCTCCGTGATGTAGAATTGCTCTATTTTTTTCACAGCGCGTCTCCCTTCCAAAATTTTCTCAAATATTTATCACAGATTCCTACGCCGCCTGGGGGGCTGTTGCGATCCGGTAGTCCTCCAGCACATAGAACACAACGGTGTCCTGCCGGCGGACGGACAGACGCACGCCAGTCAGCAGCGTTCCCACAGTCAGGGCGTGATGCTCGCCGGGGGCGAAGGCGTCCACCTGTTTCCCGTCGGCCGCCTCCAGGCGCACCAGCGTGTTGACCGTATTCATCCCCTTCTGTACCTTGGACGCCGCCACCCGGTACTCATACGTGTTTTGAGAGGGCGCGGACGATGGTGTGCGGGAGCGACTTCCTGCGGCAGAGCTGACCTGCGCCTGTTCAGCCTTGGCCGTGCTGCCCTTTGGGGCCGCAGATGGTGCGGCCGGCTGCGTGGAACAGGCCGCGCCCGGCTTCTGCTCCGGGACCGGGGTGCTTTGGACAGAGCCCGGTGCGTCGGGGGGCGCTCCGTCTTCCTCCTGCTCCGGGATGTCCTTGGGCACCAGCAGTGCCTCGGTCCCGCCTGCGGGCATGGGCTTCAGGCCCAGCCGGTCAAGCAGCTTGAGGTATGCGTTGTCCAGCTTCTGGCGCTGGTCGTCCCGGATGAACCAGGTCTTCCCTTTCTTCTCAATATCGACCCATACTGTGTTCATGTCGTAGAGGACCCGGCCGATGCCCCACTGGTAGGCCGCCCGCTTCATGCTGTCGGAGAGGCCGCCCTTTACAGGCTCGATCTCGGAAAGCTCGGCGCCGTCCCACTTGCAGACCCACTCCTTGCGCTCGGCAAAGTAGATGGCGATGCCGCAGAGCTGGGAGATAATCTCCTTGTCCTCCAGCTTTCGGTAGTCCTCCTTGCCCGGTACCTTGGCAACGAACTTATGCCAGGGCTTGAATCTGTTGTACCAGTTTTCCACGCCCACCACGTCGTCCAGCCGGTACTGAATGGCCCGGTTGGTCACATAAGGGACGGCGATGCCGCGCATCTCCTGGGGATATGCCTTTTGCAGCCTCCATTCCAGGTCGCCCGCTGCGAAGGGCTTTGCCAGGGCCTCCTGGATCTGTTTGGCGGTTCGTTGTTCCATGCCTTACCTCCCAATGATAAAGTCCCCTAGGGTGTCGCCGCGGGGCACCAGAACATCCGTGTAGTAATACGCGGGGTCTTTGTCCTTCAGGTGTTCCATCAGCTCGGCATGGCCAAGTCCGAGGCGGTTGTGCTCCCGGTCGTACAGATCATCGTTGTCCGGCAGGCCCAGCACATAGCGGGGAAAGAGCTTCATGCTCAGGATATTTTTGTATCTGGGCAGGACGTTATTGCCCGCACACAGCTTCCGGTCCGGATGAACGTTGGAGAACGGATACTCATACATCGCCGTCTCCGGCCTTGGGGATTCATCCGCTGCAACGCCGATGGAACACTCCGCGATCCGTCCGGTGTTCAGCATGCGGATACCGAACACCAGCCGGGGGAGCGGGAAGTCCGGGTACTCCGTATTCAAATAGGTCAGATCGGCCCGCAGCTCCGGGTTCCACAGCACAAAGTACCGCTCCGAGCCGTTCATTGCCACGGAAAGGCAGTGCTCCGGCAGGAAGCCGCTGGAGAGAAAATCCTTGTTGTTATAACCCTCGTTGAGCGCACAATAGAGGTCAAACGGGTCAATCTGCTGACAGGATATCACCCCATCTTCCTTTTTCTCCTCCACAATGAGCAAACCCCGTTCCGGGGACCACCGGATGCAGGAGTCCCGCGTATAATCTCTGTTTTCTGGCCGAGCCATCAGGCCGCCTCCTTATCACTTTCATTTTGCTGTTCCAGGCACAGCTTCTCCAGGCGCCGGTTTTCCCGGTCGAGATAGCGCAGCAGATCCACCATGGAATTGGCAAAGCCCAGCGTATCGCAGCAGTCCGGAGAGAACCGCAGCTTTACGCAGGTCGATTCGTCCATAGGGGAGAACTGCACTCCTGTCACTGAGTCCGTCACCATGCAGAAATACAGCGCGATGTCCTCCAGGCGTTTCCGAAGGGCAAGCCTGTGCCCATGTGTGGTGTCCAGCCGGCCGGTCAAAGACAGATAGCAGTCTATATTGGGATGAGAGAAGGACATCGTTGTGGCATCCCATTCTTCATCTATATCAAATACCGCTGCGGGGAAAAGCTCCCAGGTGAAGGTATCTGCCAGCTCATACAGCTCATCCATCCCTGCCTCTGTGCAATGGTTGAGTGTTTTCAGAAATTCCTCCCTGGTCTGTACGCCGTGCAGGTATTTCAGTACGCGCAGCACCAGAAGTACATCCTCTTCGTAGTCATCGTAGTCGTACATTGTCCCCCTCCTCAGAAGAATACCTGCTTTTCCAGCGCCGCAGGCTCTATGCCTTGAAGCATCCTGTTAAAGCCCTGCAGCCAGTTCGACTGGTTGATTTTGTACCTGTGCTCATAGTCCTCCGGCGTCACGTGGCTGAGGTCGAACGCATCCCAGTCCAGCTTTGTCAGATCGATGAGCTCGTGGTTCTTCAGCCTGTCGAATACCTCCCGCTGGAGGTAGGCGCTGTGCTCCGCCGGTTCCGACATGGGCTGGCTGGGCGGAAGCTGCTGCAAAAGCCGGAAGAACTGCTCCGGGTCAAATCTCATCATCACACGGCACCTCCGGCGGCTCCAGGCAGACCATGCAGAGGGCATAACGTTCGGGGTGCGCCAGCGTCTGCTGCACTTCCTTCGGTTCAATAGACGCCCGTTTCTGCGCGACATGGTAAACACCGCAGTCGGGAAGAATCTCGCCCTGCTGCATCGCCAGATGCCAGAGGCCGTGAAACATCAGGTCAGGATCGCTGCCATCTATAACGGCCGGACAGACGATGGTACCGTCCTCCTCAAAAAATTGATCTGGATTCAAGCGGGACAGCGTGTTCAGCGTATGGTGCATGATCGCGCCAGCCTGCCTGTCCAGCGCCTTACGGTAGAGCTCCCGAAACAGGGGCGGGGCAGCTCGGCCGAGAACCACGCCGAAGGGGGCGTAACCTCCCTGTTGTTCCAGTCGGAGCTGGGGATAGAATTTGGAGAATTTTCTGCCAAGGCCAGACTGAAGCAGGCTGGCCACAGTAGACCATACGGCGCCCTGCGCCGTGCGGTCGTCTGCGGGAAGCTCCTCAGCCGGAACAATGAACGCCAGAGGAAGCGCTGTCATAGCCATATAGCATACCTCGTTTCTTAATATTCTTCTGGAAGTAAACAGGTCGTGGCCGACCGGTCCGCCTCCGTGACGATCAAAAACCGGATTCCGCCGGTTGATGTATAGACAGAGAGCAGAGCCTCGCCGTGGCTAAGTGCATAATCGTTGCTCTGCTGAACTGAATCCGGGACGTCACCCCAGTCGCAATTCAGGTGATGGCAATAGGCGTTTAGAAGCTCTTCTTTTGCCACACATGCTAGCAGGTCTTCGCTCGCGATAAGACGGCCAGGTGAGAACCGTCCGGACGTTTCCGTAAATAACATCATTTCCTCCTCGCTATGCCAGGGATTTAAATCCGTTAGGCGTCAGAACATTGAAGATCATTTTGTTGGCGATTGTCTCGCGGATCTCCGATCCCAGGTGTTTACCTTCAGCGCTGAATTTTTCCTCCGTCTCCGTCCGGATCACTTTGACAATGCGTCCCTTTATGACGTGTGGAAAATTGCACCGGACGAGCCCGTTGATCATACCGGAGCCGCCCACAAGGCCGATCTGCCCGATGGAGAGCGGGAGCGGCGGCCGTTTTACATCGTTGTCCAGTTCGCTGCGGGCCATAAGCTGCTGAAAGCTGTTGGATCGCTTGAGCTGCTGCTCCAGCTCCTTCTGATTGAATCTCTCGCCCATGAAGGTCGTGACCTCCAGGGGGTAAGCTGGAAGCGCATACCGGTGCTCCGGCAGGTCTGAAATGCTGGGGATGGATGCGGGGGAGACCGCGTACTGCTCCAGCCACAGGGTATCCGGCGGCTCCGTCTCTCTCCGCTTCCGAAGGCCCAGGACGG
>ERZ791914.1615-NODE-1615-length-14413-cov-15.651553_pt1 | contig 14413 bp, 7 predicted proteins | sample MGYA00510140_ERZ791914 | MGnify/ENA primary metagenome ERZ791914 (study PRJEB30046, sample SAMN00792079) | human gut metagenome | study: EMG produced TPA metagenomics assembly of the A metagenome-wide association study of gut microbiota in type 2... | reverse complement strand
GTGAGGGCGACGTCCCGCACGGAAGCGCGCTCGAGAAGAGGAAGGACCTGGTCGACGCCCTGGCGCACCTGGACGAGGTGGGCTCCCTGCTCGCCCCGGGCGAGGACGACCTCGCCGCGATCCGCGATGCGATAGCGCTTACCGGCGCCGACGGCCTGTTCGGCAGCAGCTCCAAGGAGAGGCTCCAGCGCGCCCTGGACACCTGCGAGACCCTGGCCCGCCGCCACGACTGCGTGGTGGCCAACCCGCCCTACATGGGCAGCTCCAGCTTCGGCCCCTTCATGTCCAAGTGGGTCAAGAAGAACTATCCCGACGTCAAGAGCGACCTGTGCACGTGCTTCATCGAGCGCGGCTTCAGCCTGACAAAGGACCGCGGCTACGCGGCCATGGTCACCATGCAGAGCTGGATGTTCCTGGGCAGCTTCGAGAAGATGCGCTCCTCGCTCATCGGGAGCAAGTCGATCCTGTCCATGCTTCACCTGGGCCCCCGCGCGTTCGACGCCATCGGCGGCGAGGTCGTCAACGTGACCGCCGACGTCGTCTACAACGGCCGCGCGGCGTGCGAGGGCGCCTACGTGCGCCTCGTCGACATCAACGGCAGCGATGCCAAGCGCCAGAAGGCCCTCGAGGCGATCGGCAACCCCGACTGCGGCCGGCTCTACCGCCGTGACGCCGAGACCTTCAAGCAGATCCCCGGCACCCCCATCGCCTACTGGGCCAGCGAAGTAACCTACGAGGCTTTTTCCGCAAATGAGAAGATCAGAGAGCACGCCTGGGGTTGTAACGGCATGACAACTGGCGAAAACGATAGGTTTTTAAGGCTTTGGTTTGAAGTCGGAAGCAGTTCATCCGAATATTGCTCTTCGTCGGCCGCAGAGGCAAAGCGGTCGGGAGCGACTTGGTTTCCCTATAACAAGGGAGGTGACTTTAGAAAATGGTATGGAAACGAAGAATGGGTAATTGACTGGAAAGATGACGGAAAGCGTGCCAGAGATTACGGGCATCTTGTCCCGCGAAGTCAAAAGTACATGTTTTTGCCGGAAATCACCTGGTCTAAAATTTCTTCAGGTAAGGCGGCCTTTAGATATAAAGACAAAGGTCACTTGTTTGATGTTGCTGGATTGTGCCTATTTCCCAACGAGGAAAAAGCTGATCTGTCCCTGCTGGCTTTTTGCAATTCCAGTGTTGCCCAGAGTTTCCTTTCCTTCTTATGTCCCACATTAAACTTCGAAGTTGGCGGCGTTTGCTCCATGCCTTTCGTAGACTTGAATAGCGCTCGTGGTGAGGTTGATCGTCTTGCATCGGATTGTATTTCGGACTCATTGACTGATTACAATTCGTTTGAAATTTCATGCGATTTCAAACGCCACCCGTTGGTGTAGGTGGTCGGGATGATATCTCGTATTAATGTTTCTTGCTTAGGGCCATATGGCAGTGATGACGCATCCCTGGATAACCTTAAATCGGTTAATTATATTTTTGGCTCCAATGGCAGTGGAAAAACTACTATTAGCGAGTATTTACGAACCGGAATGTCGGGCGACGAGTCTCGCGTAGAGTGGTCGGGCCCATCACGCCCGGTTCTGGTGTACAACCAGCACTACATTAATGGCATATTTCAAAACGGCAGTGTACCGGGCGTTTTCACTTTGGGTGAAGACAATATTGAAATTAAACAGAGCGTTAGCGCTTTGGGAGAAGAAATCAATAATCTTGAAAAACTGATAGAAGGTTATGAGGAGGTTTTAAAGGGGGAGGAGTCTAAATATAGCGATGCCGAGGAGTTGTTTAAGCAGAAGTGCTGGGATGTGCGCAACTCCCTTTCTGACGCTCAGAAGATTGCTTTTCGTGGATGCCTTTCTAAAAAAGAATCATTTTTTCAGCGAATTCTGACGTTAGACGCGCCAAGAGACTTTAAGCCACTTGCTAATGATGATTTGGAATCCCTTGCCAAAAAAGCATCAGGAGTACCCTTGCAACAGCTTCAACCGATTACTATTCCAGATTTTGAATCGTTTGAACAAGCTGAATCTTGCGAGGCTTTTTCACGTCCCGTTGTAGGGAGCGGCGATGTCGATACAGCAAAACTAATCCATGAGCTCAATAATGCCGGCTGGGTTGAAAGAGGCTTGCGGTACTTTCGACTAAAAGAACGGGCAACGTGTCCTTTTTGCCAGCAACAAACGAGCGAGATCCTTGCTAGGAGTATTGAAAACTATTTTGATGATGATTACCGAGGAGCTCAGAGATTGCTGGCTGATGCTGTTGCTATTTATGAAACTTCTCTCAGCGAAATACGTCAGCTGAGGGAAGATCTATCCATTTATCGAAATCAGGGCTTCGACATTATTCAGGTGAGTAATGATTTGATTGACTTTGATGCTTTAGCTTCGACTAATCTTGAGCGCATGAAAGCTAAACAAAATGATTTGGGAAGCTCGGTAATTATTGAAGATACAATTGATGCTCGTGAGAACTTGACTATTTCGCTTGAAAGGCTAAATGAACAAATTGCCGTGCACAACGAACGCGCTCTTCATTTTAATGAGTTTAAAGAAGAGACTAATTCCTGCATTCGTTGGCAATGCGTAACAAGGTTGGATGCAGAAAAGAGACAATTCCTAAAAGCTGAGCGTGCTTACAACGGCGCCAAAAAGGGGCTCGAATCTAAACTTTTCAACTGTTCTAATGCGATTGAAAAAAAGAATGCCGAGCGGGAGGAGTTGATGTCTCGGCTCACTAGTTCAAAGCCTACTATTGAGCGTATCAATCGAATTCTTAGGGACTTGTGCTTTGATAATTTTTCTCTCGATGAAGCTAACGATGGAAAAGACTATGCATTTATTCGTCGCAGTGGCGAACGTGCGAATGAAACCCTTAGCGAGGGCGAAAAAACCATCGTTACCTTCTTGTATTTCCTAAGCTACGTCGAGAGCAGGTCGTCCGATCATCCAGTTGTATTTATTGATGATCCTATTTCCAGCCTAGATGCGAACGTTCTTTACTTTGTTAGTTCTTTAGTGCGAGACCTGGCTTCCGAAGCGCGGCGGAAGGACAATGCCGACGTAAGCCAACTGTTTGTATTAACGCACAATGCCAGTTTCCATCACGAGATTACATACCCCTCGGCTGGTTACTCTCTATCGAACAGCGCGTATTTCGTAATTAGAAAAACGGCTAGCAGCTCCATTGTCGAGGCCTTTGGTTCGGATAATCCAGTAAGTACGGGTTACGAGGCGCTGTGGCAGGAGCTTCGTGCGGGAAATCGGTCAACGTCCGTCCGCAATAGCATTCGTCGAATCCTTGAAACTTATTTCAATTTTGTCAATGGATTGAATCTTGAAGAAACAATTGCCAAGCTGTCTCCATCCGATCGTCCTTTGGGGAGGTCATTGCTTTTGTGGACGCATTCTGGCTCTCATCTTTTGACCGATGACGCCGAATGCACCGATTCTGGTGACTATTTACTTCACTATTTAAATGTTATGCGGTGCATTTTTGAAGCAAATAACCAAGCTGCTCACTTTGATTACATGTTAGAGCGCTGCGGCATCGCGCTCGAATCCGCTGCGACAGGCCCTCTCTCCGACAGCGAGTGATGAACAATACTCAGCCTGATTATTGTTAGCTAATTGGATTGTGCTGATGACGGCCCGCCAACGACGGAGCGCCACCGCTATGGCCTCTATTTAGATTGTTCGGTTTGTGCGCCAGTCTCTGTGTGCTATTGGGATGGCATGTGGTGTGACCTTCGGTGAGTGCGGAGTTGATTCGACTCGAGTGTCGCTTTCTTGTTGCGCTTCATTTATTTGATTCCAACGGTCGTAGATCAATACCTACCGTTCGCACTTGTTGCTCAACAAATGGCAAGGTTGATGGGCTAACTTGAAGGCAGTGTTTGGTTGGAGGAGGAGAAAATGACCGAGTACTGCGATGGCAATAGCTTGACGCTCGATGGCAAAATCGACGAGCTCTTGAGGGACTGTTCGCAACCGACGATATTTGCTTTTTGCGGCCTGTCGTCCCATCTCGTAGAATCCGTTGCGCGTAATGAGTACTCGATTCCCGGGGTTGTGGCCAGCGATTCTGCACCGTTCTTTTCTCCTTCTGACTTTGCTCGTCAAAAGAAGCTGGCTGTCGCTCAGATTCTTTCGGCGGATGGTTCCGTCTTGATGCTGTTTGAGCAGCTTCTTGAACTGCGTGGGACGATCGGCGAGTTGTTCGACGGCAAGATTGTCGTCGTGCGGAACAACCTGTTCCTTGATGGCGAGGGCGTTCCTTCTCCCGTTGATCCGGAGCTGCTCAATGACTTTGAGTCATCTTTTGACGATATGACGCCCGATACGACGGGGCTTTCTAAGTACTATGCCAAGTCGGTAAAGGTTGGAAGTGCGCATCTTGTAACGTCGATTATTCCGGATGAGTTTTCTGAGTGGGAAGTCGTCGATCTCTTTGATAGTGCTTCTTTTGCGCTGGGTGATGCTTCGTCAATTTCTGAGGGCGTCGTCCCTGTTTCGTCGGCTGCGTTTTTGGAATATCGTCTGGGCTTGCTAGTTGATACGGCTGGCCCTGCTTCTGTTTTGGTGAACGCTCGGGAACTTGAGAACTACAGGTCCGCTCTGGAGGCGGTCGCTTCTGTTACCCAAGCGCTGGGTCTTTCCGTTTCCTTTGTGGCTCAGCAAGACCAGGAGGAAAAGGTCGAGGAATCGGGCCGTCTGCTTTCGGCGCTTCAGCATTACTGGGGTAAGGATGCCTCGTTTAGGAAGCTTCGTTTTTACAAGAACCCCGACTTTGACAACGAGATGGAAACGGTGTCCCAGGGTGCTATCTCCGAGTTTGTCGTAAAGCAGGCCGAGGCTGCCCATGCGGGCTCTGTCGATTACAGGAACGTGTTTGTGACAGCGCCCACGGGTGCAGGCAAGTCCATTCTTTTCCAGATTCCGGCGCTGTATCTTGCTCGGAAATATCAGCTGGTCACGCTGGTTATTGAGCCGCTGAAGGCCCTGATGATCGACCAGGTTGCCAACCTGCGGAAACGTGGCGTTAAGAATGTCGTTGCCATTAACTCGGACATTCCCTATGGTGAGCGGCTTGAGTCCCTCGACCGTGTTAAAAGCGGCGAGGCCTCCATCATCTACCTGTCGCCAGAGCTCTTGCTGGAGTCCTCGATCCAGGCAATTCTCAACGGCCGCGAGCTCGGTCTTGTCGTCATTGACGAGGTCCACACCGTTACCTCTTGGGGTAAAGATTTCCGCCCGGACTACTGGTATCTGGGCCCGTATCTGTCTAAGCTCCGCAAAAACGGTATGAGCTTTCCGATCTTTTGCCTTACCGCCACGGCTGTCTACGGCGGGCGCGATGATGTCGTTTCGCATACGGTCGCCGACCTGGAGCTTGGCAACTGCAAGATGTTCCTGGGCAACCCTCGTCGTAATGACATTTCCTTCGACATTGTCTGGAGAAGCAAAAGCGAGCTGCCCGGTCCCATCGAGGAGGTAAAAACCGACCTCGCTGAGCAGTGGATTGATAAGGCCGTGCGCGACAACCGCCATGCCATTGTCTATTGCCCCTATCAGAGCCATGTCAATGCGATCATCGATCAACGCAGCGTTTCTAATTCTAAGGTTTTGGGTTATCACGGCGGCAAAGATGCCGCGTACAAGAAGATCGTTCAAGACGCGTTTGCGTCGGGTAGCTGCAGGGTGCTTGTGAGCACCAAGGCGTTTGGCATGGGTATCGATATCGACGACATCGATGCCGTGTACCACTATGCGCCGACGGGCAATCTGTCCGACTATATTCAGGAAATTGGTCGTGGCGGTCGCAAGCGCGGCTTGGGGGCCAAGGCCTGCATCGACTTCTTTATGCAAGATGTTCGCTATTCCGAGACGCTGTATGCGCTCTCTAAGTTTAGCCAGTGGCAGCTTAAAGAGATCATGGCCAAGCTGTACGAGGTCTATGCTTCTGCGCCGCAAAAAGACCGCAGCCAGAACTTCCTGGTATCGCCCAATACGTTCTCTTACCTGTTTACGAACGAGAAGGATGAGGACCGCAAGACCAATCGCGTTAAATCGGCCCTGATGATGATTTCTCGCGACCTTGAGGATAAGTTCAACTTCCCGGTTATCGTTGTGCGTCCCAAGGTGTCGTATACCAAGCAGTTTGTTTGCATTGAGCAGGCTGCCGAGCATAGCTTTACCACGTCCTACGGCAAGTATATGCGGAAGATCAGCGAGGCCCATGCGCGCTACGAGAGTCGCGCGGGGCAGCATGCCGTCAAGATCTCGGACATGGGTGCAATCTATGAGCTGAATGTTGGCGATATGTGGGCAAACGAGTTTAGCGAGCTGACCTTTGCCGATTTTAAGCGCCAACTGTTCACGGGCAAGATTTGCTCGCCGACGGGGGAGCCCTCGCTTTCGAACCGCCTGGCGCTCGACATCAATTACTCCATGCCGTTTGATGAGGCGACGTCGACGCTGTCTGCATTTGCCGAGGCGCTGCACAAGACGTTTATGAGCTTGGCGCGTGAGGGCGATTTTTCGGAGAAGGAGTTTACGAAAGAGCTTACCCATCAGCTTGAGGGGACGTCTCTGGAGGTTAAGAAGCCGTCTGCGCTGTTGAATGCGTTTGTCCGCCCGGTCGATAGCGGCGGGCACTTTGGATCCGACCGGTCCTTTAAGTGCATCAAACGATTCAATAAGTCTTCGAGGAATACCTATAGCCGCGTGCAGGACGTTCGCTATGGCGTAATCGGGCGCGAGCTTCAGGCGGCCATGAGCAATCTGACCCAGACGCTTGGAAGGTTGCAGCCTCCCGAGGGCAGCAAGCATTGCAGGCGTTATCTGGACAACAAGGCGCTCGACGCTCGCTATGCGCTGGCCGAGATCCTGGAGATTCTCAAGATTGCCACGTACACGGTAAAGGGTGGCGACAACCCGGAGATCTTCATTCGTCTCAACGATGCCTCAAAGGTCAAAGCGTTGGCTTCGGACAGCAGATATTCCAACGGCGTGCTGCGCGAGCTTAACGATCGCCATGAGTATTCGTCCAAGGTTATTAGGGGCTTTTTCTGCTCCACGATGAGCGATTCCGAGCGATGGGACGTGGTCGAGGAGTATTTCCTGGGCAATGACGACTATGTTGCTCAGGTTCTGGGCATCGATGAGAAGCCGGCGGACGAGTCTGCCAAGGCGGCTCCCAAGGTTAGGCATGCGGTTGCTAAGCGGCCTACCGGCCTATCGACATCCGTCGTGGCTGAAGGGGCTTCCTATGAGGGCAAGCCGTACTTCCGCGTGTGGAAGGACCTGCTCAACAGCTGTTCCGTGGGTCAGGAGATCACCGACATCCAAAAGCTGAAAGAGTTGGTCAAGAGCAGCAAGCTGGAGATGCCTCGTAAAGACGCGGTAGTCTGTATTGAGAGCACCGACTTTAAGTTGCATCCAGCCTTGCTGTGGAAGAGGAGTCGCGTGATGCTCTTTAGCGCCTCTCGTGCCGATGAGTTTGCCCACACTCAGGACATCGACTGGAAGTGCTTCATTCTGGGCCAGGGAGAGGGCATAGAGGCGATTGTCGACGCAATCGAAAACGCTCCGAAAGAAGCGAAATAGCTCCTGAAGCCTAAGCGAGAGGTTGATTGAGATGGATTTGGTGACTTCTTTTTTCCACCTACTGTCCGATTATAGCGTTTGCTTTGACGATGGAATGATCGCCTGGGATGGTCATCATCACGCTGCGACTGGCCTGCATGTTGATAACGAAAAGGTGCCCGAGCTTACCGAGTTTGCCACGCAGGGCGGCTTTGATGATCTGAATGATTACCTCAACTGCTTTGTCGACGGTTTTCTGAATAACCTGGTTGAGGCCGATGAGGACCTCATTGTTCCCAGGAACGCAATCCACGAGGCTCTTTACCCTATGCTTCGAGAAGGGGATTTGACGGGCCTTGTTTTGGCTGATTTCTGCGGCTGTAACAAAGCGCTCGTAATCGACAATCCGGCCCCCAATGCTTATTGCGTAATGTATGACACGCGAATCGCTCGCGGTATTCCGCAGTTCTTCAACTTGGTCACACGCATGCTTTGGGATATGCGCCAAGGACTGCGTAGCCAGCAAGGCGTTTCGTTTAAGGTGACGTTTGTTGCGGCGAAGAACGTCGATTTATCCATGCTGGTCGTGGGCGACGTGACGGGCGTTGTGGGTGCGCAGGAGAATCCGGGAACGATGACGGTCTACTCTGCTCCGATGATTCGACTGGATGCTCGTAATGAATCGGAAACGGTATCGGCATCCGCCGCGCTAGAAAACGAGAGCGATGCTCCCGGCAAAAAGAGCAGGGGCGTGGACGAGAAGCCTCAGCCATTTCAACCAAAGTCTTGGGCAGAGGACGAGACGAGGGATAGGGTCTACGCGCTTGCTGATCGATGTCTCGCTGACCAGGACGAATTAGATCAAGCCGAAGCGGAAAAGGCGAAACTTCAACGAAAGCTTAACTCGATTACTAAGGCTCTGGCCTAGGCAACCTCGACATACGATCACTTCCGGGACCTGGAGCGCAAGCGAGAGCAGCTGACAGAGCAGAGGAACAACCTTGATAATGAGGTTTCGAGCTGTGAGAAAGAGCTTCAGTCGTTTGGGCTGTTTGACATTAGCAATAAGCGCCAAGTAAAGAAAAAGCTTTCGGATCTTGCCGGGCGCATAGAAAAGCTCGATTCCAGGCTCAAGTCGATCGGGATCGATCTCTTTGAGGGTTCGAGCGAGCCTGCCAAAGTTGAGGTTGATAAGTTGCAGCAGCAGGAGAACGATGCTCAACTGGCGCTTAAAGAGGCCGAGGCGAACTTTGAGCAGAAAGAGGCTACATGGAAAGAAAGCAGGGCTGAGCTTGAGGCGTTCTGCGCCAGCGTGCCAGATAATCCAAAAATGGATAGGTTTTGTTGGGATGCCGATTGGCGCATAAAGCAAGCGCGCGATCGCAGGGAGCGGGCTGAATACCAGCAGAAAATGAGGCGTCTTGCAAAAGAGTTTGCACAAACAGTCGAAGTCGGCGAAGAATTTGGCGTACGAGATATGGTTGATGCGGTCGACGGAATAGACTCGGTTTCAACGGCTTCGATTATTGTTCAGAAATACTACGACAAGACCCATTCAGTAAAACGGGTCGCCCCGCTTTACAACCTCCCTGCCTATGTGTTTACCGACAAAAGGTTCATGGATTTATTGGACGATTGATTCTTGTTTAGGAGTCGGCTGTATTTTGCAGGGGGCATCTCTAGGGATGCCCCCCCCGTTTTTATGTCGAGCTTGCATTGGATCCAGGCATAAAAAATGCCGGGGGACATCCCCCGGCTCTTGCCGGAGGGAAGCCCCCGGCTCTTGGAGGTCCCTCTATTCGAGGGTACCGATATCTTTATACCAGAAGCTGCGCGCCGGGTCTACGCGAGACGTTTCGCCCGAATCTTTCTAAGGTGATTCTTTCTGAAATCACGGTAGTTTCCAAAAAAGATTTGCTCGGTATTTGATTGCTCGGAATTACCGTATTTAATCTCCGCCAGCTCGATTTCGCAAATATAGTCAGCAATTTGCTGAAGCCTGAAGTGCTTCGGATCACATTCTTTGTAAACCACAGCCTGTTTCCCAAGGACGTATTCGAATGCCGCATGGAGGACAGCTGTTACTTCGTCTTGTCCGTCGTCGTAATAAATCTTGATGACGCTATAGTCTTGAAAAGACTGAAGCCTGTCGAACAAAAAGAGGATCAAATCGCGACGCATCCTTGCGAACATTGCCGCATCGCTTTTAAATTTGTTTCTTTGGTAACTGAGCGTCATGTATGTAACGGGGCATTTGTTTGCAAATGTTGCAAAGCTCGCCAGAAGCCGATTGCGCAAGCGAGTGTCCATGGCTCCGTAGGATTCGTTGCCGTGCATCAGGGGGTTCATGTGTAGGGGAATATCGGGAAGTCCACGCGTTCTAAGCGTGTGTTCATAACGCTCGATAATTTCAGCAATTGATGCTAACTGGTCATGAAATACAAGCGTGACGAGATAGTACTTAGCGCTTTGCCCTCCGTAGTTGCCGGATTCGTCGACGAAGACGGAAAGCTCCCTCATGATGCAGTCTCCCTAAAAACAAAAATGCCGGGGGGATCCCCCGGCCCTTGACTGCCCTCCATAAAGGAACGCAACCTTTTTATACCACGAGACGAGGAGTCTATTCAAGTAGAAATTATAATGACCAAACACATGTTCGTCAATCTGCCTGCGGTTTTAGGATAACGACAGACTTTTGGCATGAGATGGTGGGGGCGCGCTCGTTCGTGTTGCTTTGAACCGGTTGCTGCGGTCGTGGCGTTATGGCTACCGCTCGCACTTGTTGCTCAACAAATGGTGGAGCTGGTGGAGTAAGTTAATACATATTGGCTGCAAAGCGGGGTCGGCCTGTAGTGGAAGTACTCTCAAAATGGTGCCTGCGAATGCTCTGCACGGGGCGCTATTAGCTTTGCTGTCGGGTAGACTTGTCTATGTTGACTTAGCTAGTTTTATTGGGCTTTTAATCGGTCCTGATTGGATGGGATAGAGATATGGCAACGTTGCTCGCCGATAAATACGAGGCTCGCAAGGCCGAGGTCAATGCTCGCTTTGAGCAGCTTCGCGCTAACGAGGAGGAGCTCAACCGAATCTTTGCCAAGATCTACAACATGGAGGGCGAGGTGCCCATCGAGGTCGAGGACAAGTATGTATCGGTTGCGCGCATCTTCGACACCGCCGACGAGATCCCCGAGAGCTATAAGGGCAACAAGTACGTGCGCACCAAGCGCGACGAGATCACCTCGCTCATAAGTTATGCCGTGGGCTGCATGTTTGGTCGCTATTCGCTGGACGTGGACGGTCTGGTCTTGGCCGACCAGGGCGCCACGGTCTCTGACTATCTGGCCAAGATGCCCGATCCCGATCACGTGACCTTTATGCCCGATGGCGACAACGTGTTGCCCATCACCGACGACGAGTACTTTGACGACGACATCGTGCGCTACTTTATCGACTTTGTGCGCACTGTGTACGGCGAGGAGACGCTTGAGCAGAACCTGGCCTTTATTGCCGAGGCGCTCGGCGGCAAGGGTACCTCGCGCGAGGTCATCCGCACCTACTTTTTGAAGGACTTCTTTAAGGACCACTGCCAGACCTACAAGAAACGCCCCATCTACTGGTTGTTCGACTCGGGCAAAAAGAACGGCTTTATGGCTCTGGTCTACATGCACCGCTATACTCCCGATCTGCTGGCGCGCATTCGTACCGACTACGTGCACGAGCAGCAGGAGCGCTATCGCTCGCAGATCGCCGATGCCGAGGATGCGCTGGCCACGGCCGAGCGCGGCGAGAAGGTCGCGCTGACCAAGCGCATCAAAAAGCTCAAGGACCAGCTGACCGAGACCGTTGCCTACGAGGAAAAGCTGCATCACCTGGCCGACCAGATGATCAAGATCGACCTGGACGACGGTGTTAAGGTCAACTATGCCAAGTTCCAGGATGTGCTGGCAAAGATAAAATAATGCACACGTGATTACGCGTTACGCGAATTGTTTTGACCGGTATGACAGTGGGATTGTTAGATGGCAAAGTTCGATGTAATTGAAGAGCTGGCGGCGCGCTTTGAACAGCCGTTGCCCGATTGCCGTGAGCGCCGCGTGGTGGTGTGGCACGACGCGGAGGGCGAGTTTGCCGCTACGTTTGCCGAGCTTGCCGAGGGCGGCTTTGGCGAAGCGGTAGAGCAGCGCCTGCCGCGTCCGGTGCGCTTTGTGGAGGCTTGCGACGGGCATATGTTTGAGGTCAAGCGCCTTATCGCCCGCGAGGACACCACGAGCGACATGCTGGTGTATCGCCAACATGGGCGCGGTAGCCTTGAGGGCGATTGGCTGGCCGATGTTGAGCTGTACGCCGATCAGTTCTCGGCGGACTATCTGTCACTGCTGGCCGATCAGCTGGGCGCCTCCAACGCGAGGGATATTCGCAAGGCTCTGCAGGCGCACAAGTCGTTCTTTGCCGCCAAGGGTCGCGTCGCCAAATTTTCCAAGTGCATGCCCGCGCCTGCGTGTGCGGCCGATGTTGAGCTGGGCCTGCTGGCTGCCATGTTTGGTGGCTCCGATCCCAGCGCTGCCACCATGCCGTTTATTGTGCGCGCGTGCCTGACCATGTTGCTGCACGATGGTCCGGAGGCGCTGTCGGAGCTGGCGCAAAAGTTTGAGGCCGCCGACAGTCTTGCTGCCTTTGTGCGTCAGCGCACCGGCTTTGAGGGCGCGCTGTTCGAGCGCGATTCGCTCCAGGATTTTGCCGCCCATGTGCTGCTGACGGCTGCGGCCTCGTTGGTGCCGGCCTCTGCGCTGCAAAAGCTCTCCAACCATATTGCGCCTGCCTACGCGCCGTATTGCATCGCGGTTGTCCGCGAATGGGCGGGCGATGCTGCGGCGTCTGATGACCTGCGTGAGATTTGCGAGCTGGTCCAGGACGCGTGCGGCCTGCGCCATGTGTTTGGTGCTCTGCCTACCGACGATCTGCTGCGCCTGGATGTGTTTCCGTGCGCTGACGAGGCCATTTTGAGCGACCTGCTCGCCTCACTGGCACAGGGTGCCGATCGCGTTGACGAGGCCCGTCGTGTTGCCGCGGCCCGTCGCGACCTGTGCTGGTACGACGATGTTGCCTGCTATTACCAGGTGCTTTTGGCGCTGGCCGACATGGCGTCCTTCAAGCGCGACCATGCGGGCGGATTCCACATTGCCCAGGCGGCCGAGGTGTGGGAGGCCTATGCCACAGATTGGTGGCGCATGGATGCGGCATATCGCGCGCTGCGTCAGGCCAACGAGCGCTGCAAACTGCGCGGTGTCGACCTTTTGGAGGAGCCCGAGCGCCGCGCGGTCGAATGGGCCGAGAACAACTACGTTAACTGGTATCTGACCGAGAGCAATGCGTGCTGGGCGAATGCCGCCCAGGCGCAGTGGCGCGATGCCGGCTATGTTGAGGGTGTCGCTCGCCAAGACCTGTTCTATTGGGAGACGCTGCCCACGTATACCGGCAGCGCTAAGGCCAAGGTGGTCCTGATTAGCGATGCGCTGCGCTACGAGGTGGCGCAGGATGTGGCCGCCGCTTTGGAGCGCGAGCGCGGCGGCGAGGTGCGCATGGGCAGCGTGCAGGCGATGTTTCCCTCTATTACCGAGATGGGCATGCCGGCGCTGTTGCCGCATCAGGCCATGACGCTCAACATAGAAACAGGCGCCGTGCTGCTCGATGATATGCCGACGAGTTCTACGGTCGAGCGTCAAGCGGTACTGCAGAAGGCCGCGCCTACGGGTCGTGCCCTGAGCGCCGCGGCGTATCTGGACATGTCTGCCGCCGACCGCAAGGAACTGCTCAAGTCTAGCGAGGTCGTGTACCTGTATCACAACAAGATCGACGCGACGGGGGAGAAGCTCGCCACCGAAAGCGACGTATTCGATGCATGCGCCGAGAGCGTGGACGAGCTGGTCTCGATCGCCAAGCGCGTGTGCACCGACGCGCCGGGCGCCCGCGTGACGATTACGTCCGACCATGGCTTTTTGTACACGGCCAACGAGCTGCCGGAATGCCTGTTCTTGGGCAAAAACGACCTGCCCGACGATCCGGTGCTGTTTGGCAAGCGCCATGCGGTGGTCGCTCAGGGCGACGCTTTGGCCGATATCGCCAACGGTGCGGATGGTAGCCCGTATTTGGCCATGAACATGGACCATGTGGTGCCGGGCGGCGGCTATGTCGGCTTGGCCCCGCGCGGGATCGTGCACTATAAGCGACCCGGCGGAACCAAGCGCTACGTACATGGCGGCGTGAGCTTGCAGGAGCTCGTGGTGCCGGTGGTCGGGTATCGTCGTCTGAGCGCTTCCTCAAAGGAATTTGTCGACACGCAAATGGCTCAGCTGCGCGTGCTGAGCGAGAGCCGTCGCGTTACCAACTCGCTGTTTGGCATTAAGTTGTTGCAGGAGGAGGCCGCTACGGGCAAGGTGTTGCCGTGCGAGTACGAGCTGGTGTTTACCGACGAGACTGGCAACGAGGTGAGCGACGTTGCCCGCGTGCATGCGGACATGACCTCGCCCAACCCGCAGGACCGCGTGGTCGAGGCTCGCTTTACGCTTAAGGCGGGCGTGTCGTTTGGGTCCGGCTCGTCCCATTTGCTGGTTTGTCGCGATGCGCAGACGGGCAAGATCGTTTGGCGCGAGACGTATACCATCGCCGTTTCGTTTGCCCCTGTTGCTGACTTTGGTTTTTAGGAGTGTGCCCTATGTTTGATAGCCATGACGACGGTCTGTGGGAAGTCCCCTCGATTGATGTGGATGTGCCTGCGGCGGCTGCGGCGCCTGCGGAGGCGCCGGCGGCTGAGGCTGCTGCGCCTG
>ERZ791914.1572-NODE-1572-length-14782-cov-3.928295_pt1 | contig 14782 bp, 23 predicted proteins | sample MGYA00510140_ERZ791914 | MGnify/ENA primary metagenome ERZ791914 (study PRJEB30046, sample SAMN00792079) | human gut metagenome | study: EMG produced TPA metagenomics assembly of the A metagenome-wide association study of gut microbiota in type 2... | reverse complement strand
GTGGCGCACCCACGACAGACTATCGCTGCCCTGCGTGCTGGGCGAAGCTGCGCAGGAAGGGCGGTTACAACCTCAGTGACACCGTGCAGGACGTCGAGACGTGCCGCAGTACCCTGTATCAGGATGGCAGCCGGATATGACAGACGGATATGCCTCTGTGAGGCCGCTGTACGGCCTGTGGAGGCTTTTTTGGAGTAAAAACCTAATGGGGCACGGAAAAAGCAGGAAACGCAACAGAGAGTCGTTTTTGTGGCTTCTGATGGCATATGGAGAAAACAACAGGAAAACAGGAGAACTGAAATGACCAGGAAAGAATGTTTGGATCATGCGGCAAAGGCCGTACTGACTGGCCGTTCTCAGCAGTATGGAGAGCCCGAGGACAGCTTCGGCGTTATCGCCGGGATGTGGAGCGTCTACCTTGGACGACCTGTCAGCTCATGCGACGTAGCCTGCATGATGGCGCTCCTCAAAATCGTGAGGGCTAAGCAGAATCCGCATCACGATGACTCATGGACCGACCTTGCTGGCTACGCTGCATGCGGCGCAGAATGCAGCGAAAAAATGTACAGCACACCTTTCCTGAAGCCGGAAGAGCTGGCTCCACAGCCACAGACGCCCGTCCCCGATCCGGTGAGGGCCGGGCAGAGGGAGATAGGGGGCTCGACGGTGAACCCCTTCGGTCACGGCATTCCGCTGCGTACGATGTAGGTGAGGGGAATATGGACGAGTTCGACGAGTTTCTGACTGAGCTCAGGCGCAGAGTTGCCATAGCAGAAGTCAAGCATCCGCTGTTCGCGGACGGCATCTACCAGGGTGCCGGATGCATCAGCGCCGAGCATGGCGAATTTTGGAACGCCGTGACCAAAAACGAGGGCGAGAAGCGCATCATGGACGAAAACTGGGATGTCATCGTGACTGCTTTCCGTTTCTGGAGAGGAGACTGGAGGTAGAAATCTGAGCTGTAGTAAGGGGGCGATCTCGCCTCCGTTAATTGGAGGCTAAAAAATGGCAAGTATCGGTATGACAAATAAAACAATTTTTATTGGCGAAGGCGTAAAGTTCGAACGCATCCGCCGTATCACGGGCTATCTTGTCGGCACGCTGGACCGTTTCAATGACGCGAAGCGCGCTGAAGAAGCGGACCGAGTGAAGCATGGAGTGGGTAGGAGAGTGTAAGATGCTGATGCGGCGGGTCCTTCCTGGGAAATGCGGGGCACGGCAGCACGCTGGCCCGGGAAACGGCCGCGATCGTGTTTTTGAATTGGGGTGTACCAGGCAGCAAACCGGAGCGGACTAACATTTCTAGGATCTTTGATATAACAATGCGTATCGTCAAAAAAATGACACTATATCATGGGAAAGGGATGTCGTTTTGGCTAAGGAACGCATTTTCGGCACCTTAAAGGACGTGCTTGAATACCTGCAGGGCCCCCTGAACAGGAAAATCAGCATCTCCAAGCTCAAACAGGATTCAGCCTCGCGGAAGTTTTCCCCCTGTGGCGTTGACGGGTGGGCTCAGGCCGAGATCGACCGCTATGCCACAACTCTTCGGACGAAGCCCAGTCCAGCTGTGAAACTTACTCCCAAACAGCAGGGTGCGGTGTCAGCGGGTGCCATGGCGGCAGATGAACCAGCTTTCGACCTTGCAACCCTGAAAATGAAGCGCGAGATTGAAAAAATTGAAGCTCAAACCCGGCGTATCAATTTTGACAATGCCGTCGTCGAGGGCAAGTACATGCCCAAGAATGACGTGTATCGTACACTGGCTTCACGCATCGTCGTTTTGCATCATGCCCTGAGTCAGGCCCTGAAGATTGACGGCGCGGGATGGGTAAGACGCTGGGCCCGGGAAGAAGCCAGGGATGCCGCTCTGAAGGAGTACGGGACAATGGTGGATGAATCCCTCGATAGAGGCCTGGCAGAAATGGCAGCGAAACTTGAGGATGTGGAGGTTGATCTTGTCGTTAAACCTGAGCATGACCGAACTGGGGCCTCTGAGCGTTCAGGCTCTTAACCGGATTTTGTCCAAGCTGCCTGGCGTAGAGGGACCGTTTAAAGCCCCGAAGCTATCCAGAGGCGAAAAAACTGTGATGCGCAGGCCCGCTCCAGTTACGGTGTCCGTCTGGGCCGAGAAGAATAGGGTGATTCACACTTCCAGCCGACCTGGCTATTGGCGCAATTCTGTGACTCCGTACACAGCTGGTTTCATGGATGCCTCGTTCATGGATGGAGTGAGGCAGATAGTGCTCATGAAGAGCCCGCAGACTGGTGGTACGGAATGCGTGCACAACTGCGTAGGATACTCGATAGACAGAAAGCCTGGTCCGGTGCTTTACGTCTACCCGGACGAGATCACGGCCAGAGAAAACGCGCGGGACCGCATTATCCCGATGATCAGGGACAGCCCCAGGCTGTCAGGTTTTATTACTGACCTTGACGATGACGTGAGCACGCTGCGCATCAATCTTCTGCACACGACTATCTACATGGCGTGGTCAGGGTCGGCTTCCCGCCTTGGCAACAAGCCAATTCGCTACCTCATTTTGGACGAGCTGGACAAGTATCAGGACAGCAAGCAGGAAGCTCCGTCCGTCTCTTTGGCCGAGAAGCGTGTCATCACATGGGGAGATGAGGCACGCGTATGGAAAATCTCGACGCCGACCACTACGGAGGGCCCAATTTATAAAGCCTGGGAGAGTGTTCAGGCCCGCTTCCGTTGGCATGCGGTGTGCCCTTTCTGCGGAACCGCCCAAATGATGGACTTTGAGCATATCGAATGGCCGGAAGATATGCCCGCCAAAGATATCGTCTCAACGAAATCCGGCCGGTACCACTGCCCTCACTGTGACAAATTGTGGACGGACAGTGACCGTGATGAGGCCGTCAGGCGCGGTTTTTGGGCAGAAGAAGCGTCCGGACGTCCGCTTGCTGATCATATCAGGGAGAAAAAGCCGGCCGTTATCGCCTTCCATGTCCCAGCGTTGATCTCTCCCTTCGTAAGCCTCTCTGATATATCCGCCAAAATGGCCGAGTACAATGTGACACAGGACCTGAACCTGCTCAAGGACCTCCAGAACAACTACAAGGGCGAGCCCTGGGAAGACCTGGTGAGCGGGCGTACACCTGAAGGTATTTTGTCGCTATGTGATGACCGTCCTCGTGGAATCGTGCCAGGAAAGAAAGACAATACCCCTCGCGTCTGTGTGCTTCTTGCCGGAGTGGATACCCAGCTCAAATATTTTCGGTACGTGATACGTGCCATTGGCTTTGGAGAGACTCAGGAAAGCTGGCTTGTCCAGGAGGGCATAGCTCCCTCCTTCCAAGCGCTGGAAGACCTGTTCTTCCACTCCGAATACATGGATGAGAACGGAGAGCCTCACAAGGTGCGCAATGTCATTATCGATGCCATGGGCGAACAGCGCAGGACTGCGGCTGTCTATGAGTGGGCTGCCCGTCACAAAGGTGTAGTGTTCCCCAGCCAGGGTGTGCACAGGATGAACGGCGCTCCTTGGAAGATGACTGCTCTGGAGTGGTTTCCGGCTGTGGATGGCAGGAAGCTAAGAATTCCCGGCGGACTCCAGCTTTACCGCCTCGATTCGACTTTTTATAAAAATATCCTGGCAGGCCGTCTGGCCATTGATCCGGAAGACCCCGGCGCTTTCCATCTGCATGCGCCGAGCGAGAGCGAGTCTCTGAAGAGCTACGCCCGAGAGATGTCTGCAGAGACTTGGGACGCTGCGAAAAACGGGGGTACCTGGGTGAATGCCAGAGAGAAGCCCAACCATGCATGGGACTGCGAGTACCTTATCTGTGCCCTTGCTGATATCCTGCAGATCAAGCGGCTTGCTCCCTCACGGCAGGAGCAGAAGGTGCGTCCACAAGAAACTATGCCCATAAGGAGAGCTCAGCGGAGGTGGTCGAGATGGGGGAGGTAAGGATGAACTGGCGTCAGGCCTGCGCGTATCTTGGATGCAGCAAGACGACGTTTTACAAGATGGTCAGTGAAGGGCGCATAGCCATGCACGGTGTCGGCACAAGATACAGATGGGTGTGGAAGGAAGAGCTTGATACAGCTTTTCTGGATAAAGAAGAAAAAGAGCTGGAGCAAAAGCCCGCTACGCAAAATATTTAAAATTTTTTGTCCGCACATTCCGCACATTCCGCACATTCCGCACGTTCCGCGCATGAAGGGGGAAAAAGAGCTACGAGAGATGCATGAGCATCCAAATCTGGACCAGAGAAGAGCTCACCGAACAAATCAAAGTTTGTAAGGATGAGCTCAAAAAATGCCTCTCGGCGCAGTCCTATACGATAGGCACCCGCTCCCTTCAGCGCCAAAAAATCAGCGACCTGAAGGCTGCCCTGAGCTACTACACCGGCGAGCTTGAAGCGCTGGAACGCGGCGGGCACGGTCCTGTCCGTGTGCAGTGCCGCTTCCCGAGGGGGTGGCGCAGATGAAGCTCTTCGGCCTGTTCCGCCCAAAAGCCAGTGCGGCCCCTGTCAAACAAGCGCATGAGATATCGGCGCCCTCGCGGGATGCCGGGTCTTTCCGCGGGTCGTTTTTTGATTGGCGTCCACGCAGAACGCTTGTCCGCGGCGAAGGCGCTGCAGAACGCAGGACACTCAACCGTCGTATCGAAGACCTGTATGCCAACGACGGTACGGCCAAGTCTGCCGTGGACTCTTTGGCTACGAATATCTGCGGCACAGGCCTGGAGCCTCAGCCCAGTATCCCGTGGCAGCGCCTTGGCATCTCGAGGGAACAGGCACAGGAACTCCAGGAGCGAGCCGGATGGCTCTGGTATGAATGGGAGCGCCAGGCGGACTACCGTGATCAGGTAGCTTTCCCCCTGCTCCAGAATATGGCCGTCAGGAGTCTCATCAAGGCTGGCGAATTTGTGCACCTGCCTGTGGTGGAAAAGCGTCCCCGCGCTGGCTGTCGTTTCCGCCTGCGCATCCAGAGTGTGAGCCCTGACAGGCTCATGACTCCGTATGGTGATGAGCAGAATCCGTACATGCATGACGGCGTTGAAGTTTCTGAAACGGGCATTCCGCAGGCGTACTGGATTGCAAGTCCGAAGCCTTCTTACGGGTATACGGATTATCGGAGCCTGACGAGAGAGGATTTCATGCGCATCCCCGCCCGGATGCCTCTTGGACGCAAAGGGATTTTCCATGTTTTTTGTCCCGAGCAGGAAGAGCAGTATCGGGGCGTGAGCGTCCTAGCCCCTGTCGTAGCAGCTCTTCGGCGCTTCAGCGACAGCATAGACAACGAACTGACAGCTCAGGTCATGGCCTCGAGCTTTCCTGTTTTTATTTCTCTCTCCAACGGGCCTCAGGATCTGCCTGACTTTGTCCGTGAACAGGACAATGGCCCAGAGGGCAAGAGATACTACCAGGAAATAAATGGCGGGCAGATCCTCTACGGAAATGAAGGCGAGAAGCCGGAAGTGCTTGAGTCAAGCCGTCCTTCTCAAAATTTCCTGTCCTTCTGCGAGCTGATTTTGAGGCAGACGGGCGCGGCGCTTGGCATCCCGTACGAAGTCCTGACAAAAGATTTTTCCAAAACAAACTACTCGTCTGCCCGTGCGGCGCTACTCGAAGCATGGCGTGTCTATGACGTCTACCGGCGTTTTTTCGTGCGCCAGTACTGTCAGCCCATTTACGAAATGGTGATGGATGAAGCCTACCTGGGAGGGCTTTTGGAGTTGCCGTGCTCTCCTGCCGAGTACTTCGCGAACAGAACGCTTTGGACGAACGCCAGGTGGAACGGGCCGAGCCGTGGATATGTAGATCCCCTCAAGGAAGCACAGGCGCAGATAGCTCTGATCAATGCCGGGCTTATGTCCCGTTCTGATGCCATAGCGGAGAGGGGCGGCGACTTCGACGAGGTCACCCAGAGCCTGGGCGAAGAGGCCAAAGCACGCGAGGCCGCAGGCCTCGGCACAACGGGACAGTCTGGCAGCACTCAGGAGCCTACCAATGCCTAATAATCAGACAAATTTTCCCATGCATGATCCTCTTGCCGAGCCCTGTCTCTGGTCCTCCACTGAGGCAGGCCTTCAAAAGCACGTGGCATTGCATGCAAATCCTCAACAGGGAGACGCTGGCAGAGGCGGAAACCTGAAGATGGAAGGATCGAGGGCAACTATTTTTGTCCTCGGTCCTCTGGTCCGCACTGATGCAGAAGCAGCATGCGGCGAAACCTCTTATGAAGCCATGCGCTCCAGTATCCAGGCTGCTCTCGACGACCCATCTATTGAGACAATCGAGCTTTTCATCAATTCGCCTGGCGGAGATGTTTCCGGGCTTCCCGAACTCGCAGGATTCATCGAGGGGGCCGCCAGGCAGAAAAAGATGTGCGCATGGATCGACGGCCTTGGCGCTTCGGCTGCCTATTGGCTCGCCTCAGCTACTGGCGAAATCAGAACAAGCCCCAGCGCTCAGGTCGGATCCATCGGCGTGCTGTATGTGCATGACGATATGACTGGCTTTCTGAAGGGCTTTTTCGGCATCGAGAGAACATGGATGCAGGCCGGCAAGTACAAGACGGTCGGGGCTCCCAAGAAACTTTCCGAAGAAGAGAAAGCGGCAATCCAGGCACGTCTGGATGCTGTCTACGATACGTTCACAACGTTCGTTGCCCGCCATATGGGGCTGGACCTTTCCGAGAAGGAAGTCTGGGCAGACGGACGACTGTTTACCGGAGAAAAGGCTCGAGCTCTGGGCCTGGTTACTGAACTGCAGCCCTTCCGTGAATCGGCCGCAGGAACACATTCAATATGGGGGAACACCATGGATACTAAAACGACGGAACCCGTCGGGAAGACGGCTGAAGCCCGTGAGGCCGAAATTCTGGCAATTGCGGGTGTGGTGCTCGGCGAAGATGCGCAGAAGCGTCTTGCCGGAGCTCTTGGCGCGAAACTGACGGCTAAACAGCTCGAGGCCCAGAAGGCCTTCTGGCAGTTCGCACAGCCCGCTGCCGGACCGGCCAAAGATAAAGAGAACGGCGAAGATATGCAGAAAATGATTAACGACACGGTGAAAGCTCAGCTCAGTGCCCTGATTCAGAGTGCCGGGCCCGTTCCTGCTGCCGGTTTCAAGAAAGACGACAGACGCACTCTGATTGAGCAGATCGGACGTTATGGGGAGGAGGGAAAGTAATGGAAGCCACCGCTGAATACACCCGCAAGTCCATTTTTATGGACCATCCGCTTGTGCTTACTGACATCTGGGCAAAGGCTTCCGCGGCTACAGACTTCAAGGCAGGCTCCGTCCTGATGGTGTCTGACGGCGTTGTCTCCCTGGCTACAGACGCCATGACGGCAGACACGCTTCTCGGCGTGCTTCCCGGAGATACCACTGTTGGCACGGAAGACACGAGAATCACTGTTGTCCGCCACGGGCATGCCAGCCTTGATCAGCTTGTTCTTGCTTCCGGCGCAACGCCTTCCAAAGTGGCTGCTGTTCTCGCCGCTGCCGGCATCTACGCTGAGTAGGAGGTTCTAAAACTATGGCTCTTACGCTTGATCAGTTTGACACTGTTGCCCTGACCGGCATCATCCGTCTGCGCCCCCCGAAGTGGAGTCTTTTTTCCACATTTTTTAAGCCGCAGGCTCCTTCTGAAACCGACATCTTTGAGCTGCACACCAAAGCTTATCAGTACGGTGTGCTTCCTCCCATTGGCGAGTACTCTGCCGGCACGCTTATGCAGCCTCAGGGCTGGGAAATTTCTCAGGTAAAGGCGCCCCGTTTCCGTACGAAGAGACTTTTCCGCGCCGCTGACGTTCTGATGAAGCGCCAAATCGGCCGCTCTCCGTATGACCTGGAGTCCGACCCCGTTATCCGTCTTGTCGCTGAAGATATGGACGCCCACAGGATGGAGCATGATCGTATGATCGAGATTATGTGTGCTCAGGCAGCCACTGAAGGGAAGGTTACCCTGTATGACCTGGATAACGGTGCTGCCAAGGCCGCTTTTACTATCGACTACGCCCGTCCGGCCAGCCATACCATTTCCGTTGCCAAGGCGGATCAGTGGAACGCTGAAGGATCCGACCTCTTTGAGCAGATCGATGCCGCCTCTACGCTCATTCAGGAAGACGCCGACGGCCTTCCGGCCACGGATCTGATTATGGGAGCGACTGCCTTTGCCGCGTTCCGCAACCATCCTGACGTGGTCGATATCATGGACAACAGGCATATAGACGCCGGGGGCGCGCTGTCCTTCCGGGTCGCCCAGCTTAATAAGGGCACCTGGAACGGCCTGCGCATCTGGACGTACTCCGGCACCTACAAGGATATCGACGGTACTGTGAAGCACTTCATCGACCCCGATGACGCCGTCCTGCTGGCCCGCGATGCTGAATCCGTCATTGAGTACGGCCGTCCCGTCGATCTCGACTGCTCCGGAGCAACTACGTATTTCGCCAAGCAGTATCGCCAGGACGATCCTTCCGGCGTCTTCACTGTGGCTGAATCCCGTCCGCTGCCTGTAACCAGGCATGCTGGGTGGGCTGTCCGTTTTGACAGCGTCACCGGCAACTAAGAGGAGACGCCCCCATGAAAGTCCGTCTGAAAAACGCGTTTTTTGTTGGTGGGCGTCTCCTTATGCCTGGGGAAGCCGTGGAGCTCGAAGACGACGAGGCTGTCCGTTTTGAGGAAGCCAAACGTTGTGTCCGTATCCATCAGCCTGCGCAGAGGAAGATACCGCGTCAGGCCAATAAGACGGAGAAAAGCAATGCCTGAAAGTGATTTTGAGATTCTGATGGATTTCGTCCTGGCGTGGGAAGGTCGTGTCTTCGAAGACGATCCCGATGACCCCGGAGGAGCGACGAAGTACGGCCTTTGCCTGCGTTCGCTGAAACAGCGTGCGCAGTCCGATTACGCCTGGCTGACGTCCATTGGGGCGCGTCTGCCTGCCGACAGGGAAAGCATAAGGGCTCTCACTGAACGTCAGGCTTACAGGATGTACGCCAGATACTACTGGGACCCTCTCGACAGGTTCGGCCTTGGCAGGAAATCCAGAGGTGCAATGTTTGACACAAGCATCAACTGTGGCCTGCAGAGAGCCGTTTCCTGCATGCAGAGATTCATTGGAACTGAGGAAGATGGCATTGCCGGCCCGGTGACCATAGGGGTTGCCAGGTCCTACCCGGACAAGGAACTTGCCTCAGGCATCCTCGCCAACAGGATGCAGTTCTATGAACGGCTCGTCCGTTCGAAGCCGGTCATGAAGAAGTATCTGCGGGGATGGCGGAACAGGGTGAACGCTCTGGCCGACTTCCTGGGGAAGTTCTGATGAGAATAGTCCTTGTGATTTCTGTCTGGCTGCTTCTCGCGGCAGTGTGTTTGAACTTTTGGAACCTTCACAAGAAAAACGAGGCCCTCATTGAACGCATGGAATCGCTGGAACAGGCAGTAGAGCAGAGAGACAGGGACCTAAAGCAGGCAGAAGAAGCCTGGCAGCAGAAGAGTGAGGCTCTTGATGAGATGGAGAAAGCAAATCCCGATTTTTATAATCAGCCTCTTCCTGATGGCACTGACAGGCTGTTCGGGAAAGACGGTGCAGGAACCAGCCGTCCCTGATACCTGGCTTCAGCCGGTAGAAGCGAGGGCGTGGACACCCGGAACGGTAGGAGAGGCCCTTGAGTGGGGGCTGGAAAGACAGAGGGGGCTTGAGGAATGCAACGCGAACATCCGAGCGATCCGCTCCGTCCTGCGCGGCAAAAAACACGACTAGAGCTGCCTCTGCAGGCCCGCCGGTGGCTGTTTCGTCTGGGAGTTCTGCTTTTTACCCTCATTGTCTGTGCCATAGCATGGGCGGTAGGGACGGGCAGGGAAATTTCGGATGCGGCGGCAGGCGTACTGAGGCTCCTTCTTGAGGTGCTCCTATGGATATAAAGGTGGATATCCTGGCTTTCCTGCAGGTGGTGACTCCTGTGCTTGTCGCTATTGTTGGATTTGCCGTGAAAATGATCCTTCAGGAAATACGCGAACAGAAAGAAGCGCTGAAAGACTACGTACGTCAGGAAGAATGCCGTCTCCACCGAGAGCGGCTCGAACACGAAATGCGCGCCCTCAAAGGAGGACGGCAGCAGTGAGTTCCTTCAGGGATGTACTGGACGCGGATGCGGAAGATGTATTCCTCGACCTGGATGCTTTTGCAGATGAGCACATCTTTATGGGGCAGAAAGTGAAAGCAGTGGTTGAAGAGGCTCACGACAGCCTTGATAACGGCGCCAAAAGCGATTTCGTTGATGCCACGGCCCTTGCGATTATCTCTCAGAGGCTCGTTGTCAGGATTAAGGCAGGCGAGCTTACGCGTCTGCCTGTCCCTGAAGAGGATGTCATGCTCGACGGACTCAGATATCAGGTCGAGAAGATTACCCCGCAGTTCGGCATGAACGACATCACTCTTGTGCGGAGCTACGCATGATAAGCATAGAGTTCGACACAAAGGGCATGGAGAGGATTCTTTCTCCTCTGGCCGGTCTCCCGAAAGAGATCACGAGGGCCCTGAAGCTGGCAGCCAGAAGGACCGGACAGTCTCTCCGTTCTGACATCCGCAAGGGCGTCAGGGCTGAATCGTATCTGCGGGGCGGCGACATCGGCAAAGCGTTCGGTGTTCTGGAGGTCAAAGAGGCCGGTACTGCCGTGACGGCGTCCTTCCGTGTTGCCGGGGGATGGCTCCCCGCCGATCATTTCAAGCTCATTCCCAACAGAGTGACTGCCCGTAAGAGGGTGAGGTCCATCAAATGGCCCAGCGCCGGGTTCAAGATCGGACCTTCTGAGCCCGTCAGAAGACCAGGTGGCGGAAGCGGGCTTTCAAAAGCTTTCGTCATTCGTCTGAACGGCAAAAAGATGATGTTCCAGCGCTACGGGAAAAAACGCGGCGCGCTCGAAAGGGTGCCTGGCTATTCCGTACAGTATTTTTCTGTTTTCGACCGTGTGCAGAAACCTGCCATGGAGCGCGCCCGCTCCACGTTCGAGAAGCGTCTTGTCCATGAAGTGGAACGAATCATCGGGAGGCTGAAATGACAGTTTTCCCCCTCATGTGCGCGCTGAAGCGAGGTCTAGTTCAGGAACTTTCTGACTTCCTTCTGCCCGATGCTGACAGAAACGGATCAGTCAGTTACCCAAGCCTGCCTCCGGCAGTCTACATTGGCTCCCTACCTTCCAAGACGGACGAAAATCAGGTGCCTTTTGTCCTTATTCAGGATCTCGGGGGAAGTCTTCTCAGCGACAAAGTCCAGAGTGTGAAGATCGCGTTCAGGTGCGCAGTCCAGGCTGAAGACATCGAAGACGCCTGCGAGGATTTGCACAATTTAATGTCACGCGTGGCCAGCTACTGTGCAGGCACGCAGACCGTCCCCCTCGAGGGTAGGTACCGCCTCGGTTTCTGGGAAGGGGACAGACTCATTGACTGGGGCCGTCCAGACGGCCAGGCACAGCCCTACCAGGAGGGCGTCATTTTGACCCGCTGGGAACTTCCGGCGGGAATTTAAGGAGACATACTCCATGGCTCAGTATCGACACGGCGTATATATCCAGGAGCAGGCGACTTCTATTGCCACTCCCGCCCAGGCGAATTCCGCGCTCCCGGTTTTCGTGGGCGTGGCACCGGTCCATCATCTTACAGATTCTTCCGCGGCTCCGGTTAACGAACCGAAGCTCATCTATTCCTTCTCCGAGTTCGTTTCCACGTTTGGCGCTCCTGGTGACAATGAAAACAAGGAAGATTTTCCTCTTTATCAGGCCGCAGAAGTCTACCTTGGCCGCTATGGCGTTGCTCCTGCCGTCTTCATCAACGTCTTCGACCCAGCCAGACATAAGGATGAGGACGGCACGGCAGACGTATCCAAGGTGAAAGACGAAGATATTATCGGAGGCGTTGACGCTGCCGGAAACCGTACGGGTCTTTCTCTTGTGGATGAGGTCTATCCCCGCTTCCGTCTGGAACCCGGCCTTGTCCTGGCTCCCGGCCGCAACGAACCTGCCGTATCCATCGCAGTCGCTGCCGCGGCTTCCGGCGTTTCCGGGTTCTTCAAGGCCATGGGGCTCTTTGGTGTGCCCGCTTCTGTCTCTGACCGTTCCAAGGTTGCAGCCTGGCTCAACGACAGCAATCTTACTCTGGAAAACTGCTGCTGTTTCTTCGGAGACTGCACGTATAACGGAGTCACTGAGCCTGGCACTGTCCATCTCGCAGCCGCCATGGCTTCCAGAGACGCTGCTAACGGCGACGTTCCCTTCTGGAGCCCGTCCAACTACCAACTTCTGTGCGAAGGCCTCGTGCATGCCGGCAAAGAGCTCCATCTGACTCCTCTCGAAGCAGCCGAGCTGAACGGCAACGGCATCGTCACCGGCCTCAATATCATCGGCGGCCTTCGTGTATGGGGTGATCAGACGACCGTCTACCCTGGCAACACCGACATCAAGGACGCCAGCATTCCGGTCAGAAGGATGTTCAACTGGATTGGGAATACTCTGATTCTCACCTGCTGGCAGTACGTCTCCACACCCCTGCGCCGCCGCCTCATCGAGACTGTGCAGGATACGTTCAACTGCTGGCTGAATGGTCTTACTGGCAAGGAATACATCCTTGGCGGGCGTGTCACGTTCGAGGCTGACGAAAATCCGACAACGGATCTGCTGGCAGGGAAGGTGACCTGGCATGTGTATGTGACGCCTCCTCAGGCAGCCAAGGAACTCGTGTTCACCATCGAATACGATCCCGACTACCTCAGCACTCTCTTCGGCGAATAAGGAGGACTGAAAATGTCTGAATATCTTGCGGCGACTACACCGATCCCCACGGTTCTTACTAACGCCCGGGTTTATCTCGAGGGGGCTTCCCAGCTTGGTCTGGCCACGGTGGAACTCCCCAGCTTTGAATATATGACTGAAGACGTCAGCGGTCTCGGCATTGGCGGCGAGCTGTCCATGCCCGTCAAGGGACACTTTAAATCCATGTCTCTCAAGCTTACCTGGAACACAGTCACGACGGACCTTCTGGCCCTTATGTCGCCTGAAGGGCATCATCTCGACATCCGGGGGAACCTTCAGGACCTTGATGCTGCCACACATCAGTTTGTTGACCGGGCTGTGAAAATTGTCGTCAGGGGCATGCCTAAGACCATCGGCCTTGGTAAGATGGAGGCAGGGAAGAAGATGGAACCCGAGACTGAATTTGAATGTGAGTACATCAAAGTCTGGATTGGCGGAACTGAGCGCGTCGAAATCGACAAGCTCAACATGATCTGTGTCGTTAATGGGACTGACGTGCTCTCCAGCGTGAGAAACAATCTTGGCATGTAGGATAGGATAGGAGAAGGAAAATGTCTGAACCTGAAATTCTGAAGCTCAATCATCCCATCATTCTCGCAGACGGCAAGATGCTCGACCAGCTTAAAGTCAGGCGTCCCACCGTGGGTGATATCCTTGACCTTCCCCCGGACGGTGGTGATGTCATTCTTCGCTCTGCCAGACTGGCTGCACGCCTGTGCGGCCTGAATATCGAGGACCTCCGTCTTCTTGATTTGCAGGACTTCGATGCGCTTGATGACATGGTTGCCCGATTTCGCAAGCCCGTCCAGGGATAGTCTTATAGAGGCAGCCGTCGTGCTCGGAAGACTGGCAGGCATGCCTCTTTCCGATGTGCAGCGTCTGCCGGCAGATAGTGTTTCGGAATGGCTGGAGGCTGCAGCGCGTGTGAACGCACGCCTGGCGGGGGAGCAGCGCTATGGCTAAAACCATAGGAATCGGATTTGCAATCGGGGCCACGCTTAGTTCGTCCGTGGCAAAAGCCTTCGGAGCCGTGGGAAACTCTATCGAGAAAACCCGCGCCGCGATGGCCGCGGCCACGAAGCAGCAGCGCGTCATGTCCCGCGCCATGGAGCTTCAGAGCAAGCGGGATGCCCTGGTAAGCCAGCTTAAGGCTAATCCAGGGGATGCAAGGCTGACGCGTGCCCTTACCCAGGTGTCCCGCCAGTACAGGGAGGCTATGGCTTCTGCGAGAGAGTACGGCGCGACGGCCAAAACTCTCAGGGCAAGCCATGACCAGGCCTCCGCAGCTCTCGAAAGGTACAATGCCAAGCTGCGGGTACAGAATACTCTGCAGGAGGCGTCTGCAAAGCGTGCGGAGTTCTACGGAAGGGCCGTGGGCACGGCCATGAGCGCCATGGCTCTGGCCCAGCCTCTCAAAGTCGGCATCGGTTTTGAAGAATCCATGTCGAAGGTCAGGGCTATATCCGGGGCCAGCACTCAGGACCTGGCGGCCATGAGCGCACAGGCACGGGAGCTTGGCGCGACCACCGTCTGGAGCGCCAAAGAGGCCGCGGAAGGTATGACGTATCTGTCCATGGCCGGCTTCAACGCTCATCAGACTATGGCGGCTATGCCGGGCATGCTCTCCCTTGCGTCTGCCGGCGCAATGGACCTTGGCCAGACAGCTGACGTCGCTTCCAATATTTTGACTGGCTTCGGTTTTAAGGCCGAGCAGATGGGGTACGTGTCCGACGTCCTGGCCAAAACGTTTACCAGGTCGAACACGACGCTGTCTTCTCTGGGAGAGTCTTTCAAGTATGTTGGCCCGGCAGCGGCCAATGCCGGTCAGAGCTTCCAGGATACGGCGGCGATGATCGGCAAGCTTGGTGACGCCGGTATTCAGGGAGAGCAGGCAGGTACAGGCCTGAGCGCCATTATCTCCCGCATGGCCGGTCCGCCGTCAGAAGCCAGCAAAGCTCTTAAGAAGCTGGGGATCAGCGTTAAGGGTGCTCATGGC
>ERZ791914.1561-NODE-1561-length-14853-cov-3.037370_pt1 | contig 14853 bp, 10 predicted proteins | sample MGYA00510140_ERZ791914 | MGnify/ENA primary metagenome ERZ791914 (study PRJEB30046, sample SAMN00792079) | human gut metagenome | study: EMG produced TPA metagenomics assembly of the A metagenome-wide association study of gut microbiota in type 2... | reverse complement strand
GACCGCTGTCAATGCTAGAATTGAAATCGCCAAGCGCCACGCCCATGTCCCGGAGAAGGTCCGTGATGTTATCCACTTGGGCTTTCATTTCAGGAGTGCCATACTTGGCGATGTCAGAAAGGATTTCTTCGATGGATCGGACATCCTCGGTCATGGAATCCTGAATGTCGCTCCAGCGCTCGGCCCATGCGTCGTACTGTTCTTGTAGAGTTTTTACCTTATTTCCCCAGAACTCGATATCATCATCGTAGGCTTCCTTGCGTTTTTCGTAGTATTCTTCCCATGCCTCGATTTCCTTCTGGTTGGCCTCAATCAGATCGTTGTAGTGCTCCTCCTGAGCTTCCTTCTCCTTCTCCCAGTAGTCAATCTGGTCCTGAATGTAATCCTGCCGGGCCTCACTCTCCTTTTCATAGGCATCAATTTGTTTATTGATTAACTCCTTCTGCTTTTCTAATGCTTTGATCTGGTCTTCTAAGTTGGAAATGATTTTGTCGTGCGCCTGCTGCTCCTTCAGATCTTCTAGCTCTTTCTCTGCATCTTCTTTGGCCTGCTCGGCATCCTCTAAAGCGTCTTCGGCATCCTGAATAGCCTGCTCATCAGCTCTCCAGCCCCATACACCATCTTTTAAAGTATAGATAGTACGCTCGTTTTTGGCAGTTTCGAGATCGAGCTGGGCCTGTTCCAGGTTTTTGATGGCTTCCTGTAAAGCCAATTCTTTTTTCTGGAGAGCCAGCGCAGCTTCCTCACGTTCTTTCTGCTCATTCCACTTCTCGTTTTCTTTATCGAGTTGATCATTTAGATCGTCCAGCCGGTCGTTAATGCCTGGAACGTACTCGCCGATTGTTCCGTCTGGGTTGACCGTGTAGTAGCCCTCGATTTCCTTGTGCAGAGGATCAGTCAGGGCCTCCAGTGCATCCCGTTCGGCCTCAAGCTGTTCATTCAGGTCATCCAGCTTTTCCTCGATGGGTTCTAGAACTTCCTCTAACCTGTCCTGCCATTCCTCGATCTGCTCTTGCAGAGGCTCGATTTTATTTTGGAGTTCTTCATCAAGTTTTTCTACGGCCTCATTGAACTTGTCCAACATGTCCTGGGCATCGTCAATTTCATCCTGGAGTTTGTCGAACTCTTTATTGACGGCAGCCTCCAATTCAGACCAGAGTTCATCCTGGATATTGGAGATAGCGTCCTCGTCGGAGTAGATTTGGTCTTGAATACTCCCAATCCGCTCATTGTTGATGCCGTTGATATTCGTCGACTGGAGAGCCTGCAGGGCTTTCTTGGCCTCGTTTATCCTCTGGGTATAAATCTCTATCTGCTGGCCTGCTGTGCCAGTGGTGCGCTCCAGGGTACGAATCTGTCGGTCGGATTCTGAGATGTAATCTTCAAAGGCTTTGGTCAGGGAATCATAGACCGATTCGAGCTGCTCCTGGTAGTCCCACCATGCGTCGGAGAGGTCTCGGATTAGGTCGTCCGTCTCGTCATAACCCATGGAGCGGTAGTAGGCGGCAAGGTCGGCCACCTCCTGCTGCATGGCTTTGTACTCTGCAACAATTTTCTCATTGTCAGCGACAATCTCCTCAACACTCCGGTCGGCCCGCTCCCGATTCTTCCTGAAAAGGTTAAGCTCCCACTCGCGGTCATTGTTATTCTCCATCAGATCATCGTGCATTTCCTGATAGATAGAAACTACCTCATCTGCGAGATCATGATACATCAACTTAAGCTGCTTGATTTCGTCGGAGGTATCAGATAGGCCCTTAGCGCGGAACTGATTCGCCGTTTTATGAATTTCAGCTTGAGCAGCCTGGATATTAACAATACGCTTCTGGTAGGAGTTCTTTTCTTCCTTTTCAAGCAAAGTATTGGTGTCCTTAGTACGGGAAACTAAATCTTTTAGACGGTCGATTTCCTCCTCATACCAAGATTTAGAGGATGTACCTTTTCCTGACGATCCACCTCCGGAGGAAGAATCAAAGGAAAGGGAGGGAATTTCGATTGCGGACGATAGGATGTCCATAACGTCGTCCCAATAGTCCGATACTACGCCGTTGGAATTTGTGCTTGGTTTCTGTTGCCCAAATTCGAAATATTCGCCTTGACCTATTCCATTTTTTTCGTTAAGGAGGTCGGTCAAACTCTTAGATTTCATTTTATCCAGGGATAGGGCTTGAGCAGTAAGCATGGATGCTTGGGCCACTGTGAAAGCCTCTACTTCTTGACCGTAGATCTTTTTGCGGTCATCCTTTCCTTTATCTGCGTTTTTGGTCATCTGCTCCTGAATACGGCGGTTTACTTCTTCCTTAAGCTCCTCCAGAGTTTGGTAGTTTTCAAGGTCGGTTATGCCCAGCTCGGCTAGTTTGGAAACAATGTTTGTATTTGTGAGAATTGTATTCTTGTAAAATTCTTTGTTGGACATCATCTTTTCAATGATGTTCTTTTTGTACTCATTGGTTGTATTGTTGTACTGAGCAGAAAGGGCCTCTTGGAGTTCCTGCTCAGACACCAAACCGGCCAGATACTCATAGAGAAGGCCAGTCAGCTCCGGAAACTGTTGAATCAGGGAATCAACTGTTCCAATGGATAGCTTCCCGTTCTCCGAAAGCTCGTCCTGGGCGCTGTCCAAGGTGCTCAGAGCGGATTCAAGTTCGTTTAGGGTGTCCGAAAGGGCATCGGCGGCTGCCTCCATCTGCTCTATTTCATTTGATGCATCTTCTACATTGTCGCCAAACAAAATTGCCTCTCCGCCAGCACCGGAGAAATACTGCGCCAGATCTTTGAGTGTGTACTCACCGCTCTCTAAGAGTGCATTAAGCACTGGAAATTTGTCGATAAGGGTCTGGATTTCGCTTTCAGTTACTTCGCCGTCCTCCCGCATTTGGGTAAGCACATCATTGAACTCGGTATGTGTGGCAGAGTCCATTGCAGAGGTTAAAGACTCAATCTGGGAACGGAGCGACATGGCTGGGGCGATTGCGGCAAACAAAGAATCGGCAATTTCTTGCCAGTAAGCAATATCTTCCTCATTCGTCAGGTTGCCGATATAGCCTTGCATTTCGTTGTAGAAGATGATTGCCATTTCATCGGCGTTAGCAATCCGGTTCTCCAGTTTATCGAACTGCTTTAGTTCCTCCTCACTCCAGGTACTCTGATTGCTTCCGTGCTCAGAAAGGAACTCTTCCTTCTGTTTATTGAGATCATCCAGACGGCCAGAAATATAATTTGCCTGACCTTCAAAGCCGTCCAAGGCACCGGCTATATTCATACTGAACTGGCGGAAAAAGTCATTTAAGGCTTGACTGTTTCCGCCGAAAAGCTGGTCATAAGCAGACGAGAAGAATCCAGTCAGAAAATTTACATCAGAGGTCTCAGAAAAACCTTTGCGTAAAGCGGTGTTTGCCTCTTCTGCAAGCTGCCTTTTCTTGGCCTCCGCCAATTTCTCTTGAAGTATGATCTGGCGTTCTAACGAAAAGTTCTGTTCGTTAAGAAGGTCAAGTTCCTCCTGATCGTTCACAGTAAAATCGCCGCTAGATTTTAGACTGTTGAGTTCATTAAGTCGGTCGGTATTATCCTTGTATTGGTTCTCCAGTGACTCCAGAGTTGTTGTAGCATCTTGATATTCAGCAGAGAGAGCATCGACCTTCTCCTTTTGCTCTTCGGCGCTGACCGTCAATGCGTCAATGACAGTGACAAGAGTATACAAAACCGTCAAAGCAATTCCAATTGGCCCTAGGGCAGTAGTAATAGCACTCCCAAGTCCCTTAAAACCTGCGGTGAGTTTCCCGACTTTTGTGGTGGCATTGCCTACGTCGTCAAACACAGTGAGGAATCCTTTGAACTTTCCAAGAAATGCAGCACCGCCTGTTGTAGCGGCGAATCCAGCAAAGGAGGCATTGAGAGTTGCTATTGCTGCTGCTACTACCAGAATATTGCCAACAGGGGTATTAGCAACCTCCATAAGCGCATTTGCGATATCCAATATTCCCTTGATTGCATCATTGGCCTGGAAGGAGGCCACGAGTTCTACCCACTGATTCTTCAGCCGGTTTGTCTTTGCCTCCCAGCTATTCAGGTAGATGTCCAACTCCCGGTCAGCGCTACCTACACTATCAGCGTAGGTATCTAGCATCTCTTCGTACATGTCATAATTGGAGATAAGAGCTTGCAGTTGGTTAGATCGTACCTTTCCGCCCAGAGAGGATACGACTTCCTGGAGCTGGACTTCGCTGATAAGTCCCTTTCGGTATTTCTCGGACAGTTCTCCGATAACATCCATGGGGTTCCGTAGCTGCTCTACACCGTCCTTGTACTCGCGGGTTGCAACGTTCAGATCGCCCAGAGCGGCGGCAGTGGCCTTAATCTCATCCTCTGTCCAGCGTTCACCACTCGCTTCATCAATAGCAATCTCGGTAGACCCCTGGATGTTCAAAATCAGGGCACGGAGGGCGCGGGCGGCGCTGTTGCCAGACTCTTGGGTGACGGCAGTGATCGTGCCTATGGCCGCCATCGTTTCTTGAACCTCCATACCGGTCTGTGCAGCCAGGGAGGACACAATGCCCATACCACCGGCGAGTTTTTCAACGCTGGTGGCGTAGTTGTTGGAGATCTCGTTGGCTCCATCCAGAACTTTTGTCAGTTCAGAGATATTTCCCTTGTATTTATAGGCAGCATCAACCGACAGAAGAAATTGGTTGGCGGTAGCCTCCTGCACATCGCCCACTTTCTGCGTTTTTACCGAAAGTTCGCCCAGTTCATCAGATAGAGAACCATAGCCAGCCTGTGCCCATTTAGTAACAGAAGCCAAGTAGTCCGAAGCGGCGATACCAAGGGAAGACCCTACTTCATATGCCTTTTCAGAGAGGTTTTCCATCTCGCCAGCAGTGGCGCCCATAACCTTTTGAATGTTGACCAACTCGGTATCAACAGCCTTTAGCTCGTCGAGTGCAGACTGTAATAGTGTAATTGGGGTAGATATCAAAGTGTTTATAACATGCGAAAGGAGCATGTTTTTAAACATGTTTCCAAATTCGGAACCGACCTCTTTGGCGGCAGAGGATGTTTTATTAAGTGCAGAAACAGCATTTTGGCCCAGAGAAGAAAACCCACGATCCATTTTATAAACAGCGCCCGTAGCGGTATCAATGGAGTAGGTAAATTTGTTTACATCCCCGTTTGTTTTTTGGGCCGCAACAGAGAACTGCTGGAAGGTGCTTTCACCCACCTTTACGGATTTGGTTGCGGAGACAGTTGCATTTTCCAGCTTCTCTACATTGGTTATGTAGTCCTGTATGCTGTTGGTCCCAAAATCATTTCTAACATCGACACGATTCCCGGTCTCGGAACCGATCTTTTTCTCAACGTCAATAAAGTATTTGGCGCTTTCTGCGGCTGACTTAAATTCATTTGAAACCCCAGTTAAGGCGTCAATCTGATGCTGAAGGGGGGTGGACGTAACTTCCCCAGTTGCCTGTCCCAAACTGCGAGCTTTCGTCTCTGCCGTTTCATATGCGGCTGCCAGCCGGGCCGCTTCGGTCGCCAAAGTTTTCTCCGCTAGAAGAATTTCCTGGGAGGTAGTGGCAAGCCGCAACTTCTGGTTTACTTGCTCAGTCACGGAAGAAAGGTACTTTTTCGTTTCATTGATGAGCTTATCGAAAGAACTGGTATCTACGGTCAGCTTGACATTACTGTTTTTGCGCAGGCTATCCATTAAGGAATCCATTGTCCTCAACCGGGATTCAATATCTTTGGCTGCGTCAAGGGTCACTTTTAAAGTAACAACTTCATCAGGCATTTTAAAATCCTCCTATGATTTTTTGGTTGCTGTAAAAATAGGAAAGTAGTATAATAGTCTCAACAAAAAATGTAATTTGTTCGGGGGAAGGAAGGGAGAGAAAATGGGGCTTATCAACTGCCCATCCTGCGGGCAAAGACAGTCTGAGGAAAATGTAGAGTGTATCAACTGCGGAACACCACTGAACAATTTAATTGGCACACAAAATCCTGTAAAAAATATGAAAGACGGGGAAATCTGCTGTCCCCATTGCGGGCATATTCAAAGCCGCACGATTGAACGGTGTCAAGCCTGTGGAGAGGGTATGCGCACCAAGCTCAAGTATTGGAAGCAGAATGTGGGTGGGACTTTCCTTGGAGTGGGAGTCGTGATTCTGGGTATTCTGTTTGCTATGCACATTGAGGTATCGCTAGGCGTTGCTATTTCTTTAATCGGAATTGTTATTGTAGTGCTTGGATGCATATGTGTCCGAAACTCTTTCAAAAATGCCGGTCTATTGCTGGACAGTGTAAATGCAGAAAGGCTATACCGGGAATCTTTGCCGCAGACACTTCTGTTTGGATTGCAGGGAGTTCCTGGAATATCAGGCGAATGTATCAATCTTCTTTTAGATCAAAAAAGGGTGCAATTGATTTTTCAAGAGAAAGAAATAGAGCGATTCCTCCCGTTTTCCCAAATCGTCTCTTATGGGGTTGTGACACGAGAAGAATACGTAAAAGGGAGTGTACTAACCGGGGCTGCGATCGGAGGTGCCATTGGCGGCGATACGGGTGCTATTGTTGGTGCAATGGCGGCAAAAGAGGGAACTATTATGTATCGAAAATACTTCGAGATTAACTATCGTACTAAGTCGGGCTCCCTCTCGAAAATCGAGTGCCGGTATAAAGGGCTTAACGAAACCCATATTGAACAGATAGCTCCAGCGTTTAAAGAGGCGGTCGGAATATGCAAACACTTAAACAGCAATAAGCATCCTGTCAAACAATCAGACTATCTTTGATACATATGTACCAATGCGAATTTTCGCGTTGGTACATTTTTTGTGTATCCACCAGAGTGGTCTAGGAGTATCACATGATCGAAAGACCACCACCCGAAATTCCCTGGCGTTCGAGACCGGAGAGCAGGGCAATTACTGCCCGGCCAGAACTGATCGCCTCAGTTTCAGAACGATTTAAAAAAGGTCGCGGACCTGGTTGTCGGTAATTACCAAGGCCATGTTCCACTACATCAGAAAGGGCTATGCCATAATCCGTTCCTTGAAGGGGGGCAACATCTTCCACAATCAGAACATGCCCTGCTTCGACGCGCGCACTTAGATTCCCTCGGTCTCCAAGACCCCCGTCAGATTTGCGTCTGCTGGACATGGCTGGTGCGGTTGCGGGATAGCTATAAACTGCGCTCACTGCCTGTTCCAAAATAATGTCCTTGACAACCTCGGCCACTTCATGTTCAAGTGCGCTGTCAATAGCAGCATCTAATTTTGCAGACATAGTCTGGTATCGTTCCAGTAAACTCAATCAATTTTCCTCCTTAAAGTAAGAGGGCGCACTTCTGCCATGATTGGTAAAAGCGCGCCCTCTCGGACATTTAATAGCCCAACTCTCTTCAGTTTCGGCCCCCGCCTCAGTTGCCCTAGGGGAGGGCTGTCGGTTTAGCTGTGCTGGATATCAGCCGCCACCGGCCACAGTTACCGTGATGTTGTAGGTGATCGAGGCGTGGCTCCCCTCATTGACGGCAATGGTGAAGCTCTTGCTTCCGCCATCTGTGGCGACGCTCGTGGTGTCCACTGTGATGGTGGGCTTCGTAGAATTATCCCCAATCGTCACATTCGCCTGGTCGGTGCCGCCCTTGGAAAGCGTCTGTCCGGATGTCTTGGTTGCCGTAATGACCACGCTATTCGTGGTGTTCACGACGTTGACCGTCACGGTCTTGCTCGCTCCGCCCCCGCTGAGGCTGTTCCCGCCCCCGCTGCCCGGAGTTGTCAGCGCAAACGTCACATCTGCGGTCGCCGGAGGAGGTGAGGCCACAGTGACCGTCACATTGTAGACGATGGTACTATGGGCATCCTCGCTTACCGTCAGCGTGAAGGACTTTGAGCCACCCGCGGCGGAAACGCTGCTTGTGTTGACGGTATAGGTAGGGGCGGTTGCGCTCCCGGCCGGACTGACATCACTGGCGTTTGTGCCGCCGACCTTTACTTCCTGGGCGGATGTTTTTGTGCCGGTGAGCACCACGCTCCCGGTGCCATTCTGTACGTTGACAGTGACGGTTCTGTTGGAGCCGCCGCCGCTGATGGTGTTGGATTCGTTCTTGCTGGGTGTGGTCAGGTCAAAGGTCATGTCCGCTGTGTCATCAGGCGGGGCGGCAACGGTCACATCAAAGGCGTAGGAGATGGGAGATTTGCCTGCCTCGGTCACACCAAGGGTAAAGTTTAGGGTGCCGCCGTCAGAGGCGACGGAGGAGGTATCAATGGTGTAGGTGGGGATGGTGTCATTACCAGCCGCGGTTACTAGAGAGGCGTTGGCTCCGGTGATGACCACGCTCTGAGTAGCGGTTTTTGTGCCGGTCACGACCACAGAGGAGGTTCCGTTCACCACATCTACATCCACTGTGTAGGTACCGCCTCCGCCACTCAGTTTGTTATCACTGCCGGAGGAAGGCGTGGTGAGCTGAAAGGTGACATTGGAAGTTGGCGTACTGGCCCCACCCTCCACGGTCACAGCGGCGGCGGTAGTCAGCTCAGAGTTATACTTGGAGGTGATGACCAGATTGCCGGTGCCATTGGCAGTGCCAGTGATAACGCCATTGGGGGAGACGTTGAAATACAGCCCGCCGTCCTCTGGAGTGTAGATAAAGTTGGTCAGGTCGGGGGTCACAATCTCGCCGTTGTCCATCTCATACTTTACAGGGATAGTGTAGGGAGAACCGGCGGTGACAGTGATATCGTTGCCGCCCACGATAGCCAAGCTCTCCACGTTCTGGTCGGGGTTGCCGAACAGCTCCAGTACCATGTAGGCCAGTTTGGGAGAGGAGGAGCCGCCGCACTGGATGCCCTGCTCACACGCCTCGTCGTAGGACAGAGCGGTCAAGTTCATGACGGTGGTGGCGGCGGTGGTCTGGGAGCCCTCGGTGGAAGCGTCGCCGGAGAGCTGACCACGGGGGATCGTGATGTAGAGGGAGCCCACACGGGAGCCGGTATTGGCGTTGGAGGCGCTGCCCTCAGTAGAGTAGACAGGGATGGTGATGAAGCCGCGCACCACGGCAGGATTCATCAGAGTCTCAATGGAGAGCTGCTTGGCAGAGGGATTAGTGGTGTAGTAGTGGACACAGTAGGTGGTGCCCGCCACGGCGGTGAACCCCTGGATTTGCTTAGTATCAGGGTCGATGGGATAGGCGGTGCCACCGTTGTTGATGTAGCCAACTACGTTGCAGCCGCCAAGGGGGGCAACTGGTGTCTGCATCACGGTCAGGGTGGTTCCGTTGGCCTCCACCGCCTCATCCACGGGTACCACGCCGTTATAGACCACGTTCCCGCCAACGGACAGGGCGCGGCCCTCAAGGGAGAAGTCGGCGGCGGTCAGGTTCATGGTCAGAGAGGGAGTGTCTGGAATCTGGATGACGATGGGGTTGCCAATACCTGCGTTGATGGGGCCTAGGTTGATGGTGGATGCCAACTGCGAAGTGGACATTTTGTTGGAGTAATATACCAAGTCATTGGTAGCAGGGTCGAACATCTTTACATCCATGGTGCCCTTGGCGTACAGGGGACGGCCATTCAGAGTAGCAGTAATCATAGAGACGTTTGCTCCTTTCTTTCAGGTGGATTGGCTATCTCGCTTCCACAGAACCGGATAGCCTCTGTGTGAGTTCCGCAAGGGAGACGAGTGCGCTTGAATGTTTGTCACGGTCGTACTTCCAGGAGGGCCACGGGTTACCGTTCTTATATTTGGCTCCCGCTGCCTCCGAAAGTGCGGCTACAAGGTGTCCGGTGATTCGGTCAATGGCCCGCTCTGTCAGAACGAATCGCCTTACCGTCCATTGGAATATATCTTCGACGGGAATCTGCGTTTTGACAGAGACGGAGTAGATCAGAGCCTCGCTATCTGGTACGAGGTTGAGAGAACTTTTCGCAGCCAAGTCCCGTTCCGCCTGCACCAGTTCGGCGTTCAGGGTTTCGTCTGGAAGTTCCACTTCGTTTTGTGCGGCCAGGATTTCCCGGAGCTGAACGAAGTTCTGCGGGGTGATCTCAACGCTCACTTCACCCTGCGTCACTTCCAGGGCGGTCAACTTCCGTGGGTTGTCCTTCTCCGTCTGGATGCCTATGGGAATGTATTCTTCTCCATCCAGCCCTTTTCTCACTTCCAGCCGCAAAGAAAGCATCAAAAAGAGTAGGATACGGGAGAAAAAACCGCCCTGTGGGCCTCCATTGGTTCGCACGTCGTAGTCAAGCGCATACAGGGCTTCCAGATAGCGCATAACCACGTATTTACTTGGTAGTGTCTGCTGTTGAGCCGTAAGGCCCATTTGGGCGATGATAAACCTGTTATAGTCTTTCATCAATATTGGAAACAGGGTCAGGCCGTTCCATTCTATTGGTGTGCCCATACGGACGGCTTCCTGCTGTTCCTGAGTGAGTGGCATGATTGATGCCTCCTGGTAAACAAAAGCAGGGGGCCACACAGAAGAAATATGCTCTCCTGTGTGGCCCCTAATGGCCCTTCTGCGCTCACAATTGAGCGTAGGTCTTTTTAATTCAGTCCTGCCATGTCAGGCCGAGAATCACCCTCCGTCCCAGGTTGGTTCCCCTGTCGTCGATGTTCCATGAGCCGCAGGACGGGTGTTGTGTGCGGTCAAAGTAGAATGTGCCAACACCGTTCATATTCACGCCGTTTAACGCCTCAATCAGAGCGCACTCCATGGCATAGGTGCGGGATATGGCGTAGCCGGATGCAGATTCATAGTTGACATTGGTAGTCAGTTCGAAGATCACAGACAGTTCGGCACGGTACGACCCTTTTGCCACTGTCTGGCCCATATAGCATCGTAATGAGGTGTCCCCGATGTTCTGTGCCTGAGCCACATATGCCTGCGGGAAGATACGGTAACCCTTCTCTGGGGAGACTGGGGCAGTTGGATGTTCCGGGTCAAATAGAACGGACAACTTCTGTTCCGTCGTCGGACACGGCTCGTCCAGCGGGGAAATCCCATCATAGAAGAGGTACTTCATCAGCCGTACCCTTGGATAGATGTTCTCAGTGGGGGGATTGTAGTTCGGCAGTGGCATGTCCATCAAATAAGTGCAAACTTGGCGGGGGATGTTCTCTGCACCGATGAACTTTATATATTGCTGATCTCGTTGATATGGATAGGTAGGTGAAGGCCACATGCCTACTCCCCCTTTTCTGCCCGCACATGTTCCAGCCATTCCTTACTCTTGCGGGCTTGTGCCTCGGCCTCTGTCTGCACTTCGTGCAGGGCATCCAACACATTTTGAATGCTTTCCGGGGTACTCTGTGCAGTAAACAGCATTACAACTCGGGAAAGCAGATCATTTTTGGCTTGGAGCAGATTATAGATTTCCGCATTCAGGAGTTTTTCAAAGTCCCGGTAGTCAGACAGGATGGCGGCGGCGTGGGCTCGCACCTCCGGATCGTCATCCCGCTTCATCCCTTCCAGTTGTCCGTAGGTTTTGGAAAAGATGTCATACTGCCGGGCGGTGAACTCGAACTTCGGGGTCTCACTGTTGTAAAGTCCGTTCACGTCGATCAGGTGAAGATAGATACCTGCCAGCACATAAGACATAATCAGCCGCTTCCCCAAAATGTTCTCCTGCCAGCGGGGCGGAATTGGTTGAACGTTTGCGTTTTCACTTTTCGGTAGCACATCCACCTGCTCAATGCAGCCGGGGGCCAACAGTTTGACGATGGCGGTCTTTTTGGCGATGCTCAGGTAGGTGTCAGCCTTCTTTACGCTTTCTGCTTCGAGACTTGCGAACTTGTTTTCCATTCTGCGTCTCCTTCTTTTGTTTAGTTATGTGTGTCGCTTTTTCTTTACCAGAAATAGTTTCCTCGGCCTTGCCCTCGGCATTCGGGATGACGTTCCGTACATACATCCCGCTGGGAAGGACAGTTGTTGCATCCGGGGCCTGCTCCACCGACTTCAGGTTCTTTACCCGAGGGATGACGTTTTGGTGGTATCCGACAGAAGGGGATCGGTTCTGCGGTTGGAGCCGCTTGCACTCCTGAAAGCCCGGAGTATTCTCGTACTGCCGGGTCTGTGGGCAGTTGTACTGGTGGGCGCACAGGAACCTTCCCTCACAGTATAGGGCCTGCTTTCCTGTCTGGTTGGTCGCCTTTTGACATCTTGGCTTGTTCAGCATGATTGTCACCTCTTATTCAACTGAATTTTCAACTTCCGGTCAGTTTGATTTCTGCTGTCAGAGTCGCAGTCCCATCTGTGATGCTCACTGTTAGAGGAACTGGGGAGGGGTAGTAGCAAGAGATGGCAGACTGCGCTCCGACTATTTGCGCGGTGTAGCAGTTCTGATCAGGCCCGGAGAAAGACCACTCCACAGGGCCCTGTTCCCCAGCTACGGCTAGTTTGCGGCTCTGGTATGCTGGGATATTCCTCGGTACGTCAGTAGCCCAGTGAAGCCCTGTTGGAGCATCTTGTACCTCTAAAACGGTGTCTGTGAAGATGCTAGGGTTCTCCTTCAAAGTGCATCGAATGATTACCTGACCGTTTACCATGCCTGTTACCACGCCATTCTCGTCCACCGTGGCAATCTCCGGGGAGTGGGAAGACCACAGATAAGTCACAGCGATGGTGTCCGCCACCGCCTCGCCGTTTCGGATAGAGGATGGCACAAGAGAAACGTGTTCACCGGCCTGAATCGACCGGGGGCCGGTGACATTGACTATCCATGAGAACGCCAGCCCATCCGCCACCTGATGCTTCATATCGTCCCGTTCCGTTGGTTCTTGGTAGTACAGGGAGAAGCGGAGCACCCGCACACTGTCCTGCTGGTCGGTGAACTCCCGTATGTAGTCAGACAGGCCCCGCACGGCAAAGCCGCTTGTTCCAAGAATCATGCGGGTGTTGTTTTTAAGATTCTGAATCGTCCATGGGTTGGCCTGCATGATGCAGTCCATATAGCTGTCTGCCAACTTCATAGTTTCCGTATCTGTGTTGGCGTTCGCCATGGTGTTTGGCCGGGTGATGACCATCGGTTCAGATACGATGTTGCCAAAGTAGTCCAGACTATTCCACACGGCGTTGCACCGTTTCACCAAAGCGTTCCCGGACACGCTTGCTATATTGGCGGGGTTGTCCGCCAACCAACAGTTGTTCCAGAACCAGAACTTGGTGCCGGGCCTTATGTAATCGATATCTGGCCGCTCAAAGTACACCACCCGCCAATCATCGTCGTGGGACATATTACTGGTATTGAGGGAAGAAAAGTGGGCAGCGGTTCGTATCTTATACCACCCAGCTTTCCACGCATCATCGTCCTCAAGCCCCTGCACTTGTGCTTCAAAGAAGTCCGTGGCATACTGCGCCATACTTCGGAGGTGCTGTTTTGCGGGGTCCGCCATGTATTGGTGCTGGAGGCCAGTGCCGCTCGGGGTGTTAGAGTCCCGTTGGATGACAGGTCGGCGTTGCATAAACGGCATGGTATCACCCCTTCGTGACAAGGGCCTTCAGCTCGTCGTAATGTTCCTTGGTGATTTTCTTGGCCTGATACAGTTTTTCTACCCTATCAGCCGACCACAGGCCAGTGGATACATAGTAGCGCATGGTTTCTACGTCCATCTTAAAGCCCTCCCATCAACAGAATATAGTCCATGTCGGCCCTCAGTTGTTCCACTTCGCTCGGTCCACCCTTTGCCTCCTGGAATAGCTCGTTGTAGTGATTTTGGACATAAGTTTGAAGGTCAGGCCGCTCCCGCATCTCTAAGTGGTACTCCTCATACTCCCAGCCCTCATAGTCACTGCTTTTATATGGAACAGCGTTTTTGTAAAACCGTACAAGGTAATAGCCAGAATGTTTTGGCTGCTTTTCTACAGTAAAAGCAGGTGGATTAACGTCACCGTGTACTCTCATGCTTGCACCTCCTGACGACGGAAAATAAGGCGGGCACCATTCGAATCTGCTTCTGAAGCAGAGTTGTATCCGCAATAAATATCAAATAATCCGGTGTTATAGTTATTGTTATAGTGATTTCCGACTACTGCAATGCGCCATGACTGACCACTAGAGATAACCACCCGATCTGGTATATATGAACTTTGACTGCCTCCTGCTTCGGTTGGGATGAATGCCCATGTGGCCCCTTCAAATAACCCGGTTTTACTTATATACCCGCTTATTGAAACTCCTGGCATACTTGTACTTACATAGTTGATTCCAGTATCATCTGCATAATTTTCTGGATTTGTACAAATAAGGAAAGTCCCTTCGTAGACATTTATACCATCTATTACTTGGTATAGATTCCCCCATAGATTTTCGATCCATCTATATTGTATGGCCGTATCTCCATCTGTTCCAGACGCACGCCCTGTGTGGTAAATCATGTTGTCCGTTCCGCCATTGTTCAATGGAGCAGAGCGTCCCGAAGTATAGCCTAGGCCAATGGTATTCTGACTATCCCAGTCTGCAAATTCAACTAAGTAAAGTAACCATGCAGCGCACCATGTCATATAATCATATCCATCCCAGCCCGTACCTTTTGCCCGAGAGTTTGTGCGAATGGTTGGCCTTGTTGCACCACGTAAAGGTTGTATACCTGAAATGGACTTATATCCTGGAGTTGTATTATACCTTCCGATGTACGTCCCGCTGCCAGGGTGCCTCTCAAACCCTCCAAGTGGCATTGAAGATATATAGAAAAATCGGATACTTCCGGCGTCCGATACGCGGTAATAAAATTTAGGAATCCATACCATCGTTTCATGTTCTGTACGGGAAAATCCAGGCTCTCCCCGTTTGTAAATTTCTGTTCCATTTCCATCAAGGTTACATTCATAAATTTCTGACCAAGGCGCAATCCGGTCAAATG
>ERZ791914.1558-NODE-1558-length-14867-cov-4.571294_pt1 | contig 14867 bp, 4 predicted proteins | sample MGYA00510140_ERZ791914 | MGnify/ENA primary metagenome ERZ791914 (study PRJEB30046, sample SAMN00792079) | human gut metagenome | study: EMG produced TPA metagenomics assembly of the A metagenome-wide association study of gut microbiota in type 2... | reverse complement strand
CCTTGATCGTACCTCCGTTACGCATAGGGACAGGCTCTGTGTATTCCTGCACTTTTTTACTTCCGTCAATGCTATAACAAATGACAGCATCTTTCTTTGCTGAAGTCAATTCGACCATTCCGGCAGGGGTGCGTGTGATAGACAGAGGAAGATCTCCCGCAGGAGCAACATTGGCAACGACACTCAGTTCCTTACCGGCAGGACGAATGATGAAGCCCATGCTGTGCTGATTGGCAAACACACGGTCGTGTACGAGAGGACCTCCCTGACCACAACTGTTACCACCCAGACCGGTCACTGCACAATCCAAATGCAGATAGGTATCGCCTGCCTTCGGCAACTGATAAGGATGGGAAGCCAAAATCAAGTCGAGAGCCGAGTACTGAAGTGCCGAAGCCGAAAGACGATCGGTAGCTACGAAGACAGCTCCATTCCCTGCCTGATTGGTCAATGCACACCAGCGAACATCTTCGTGATTGCCCATATCCTGAGGTTTTGGGAAGTTTACGAACTCACCTGCTACGCTATTCGTATACTGTTCGATAAACTGTCCGCTCTTACGGTCGGCATAGTTATCTATCGGTCCGCGTCCATAGTAAGTGAAGTTACTGTATTGTTGTGGAACTTTCATCACATAACCCAAACGTGGCAAAACCAAACTTGAACGATTGGAAGTAATGCTGGACTGCAATTCGATAGAACCGTCCGGATACACTGTCCATATCTGGTTAGTGACAAATTTAAAGTCATTGCTACCGAATTTTCTGTCGGTCAGTTCTTCGATGCTATTCTTACCGGAGCTTGTACCACCCTTAATGCGTGCGGCATTCGGTGCCTGAGATTCTACCGTAAAACTCAATACCAAAGTGCCATTGCCTTTATTCAGTACTTTATATTCAGTTGCTTTATGAATCAGATTGTGCAAACCATGTTCGAACCAGGGGGCATAGAACCAGTTATCATTGTTTGTAAAAGCACGGAGAGCATCGAGCTTCGGACCGTTGCCATCGGCGATAACAGTCTCGTTGCCATACTTCAGACTGTAGATACTTCCGGTTTGCGGGTCAAATATGGCTTCAAAGTCAGCTCCCTTTATAAGGATGCGCTTCGTATCCTTGTCCAGTATGAATCCATCCAGTTTTGCTGCACCGGCAGTTACTTCACTGATGGACGGGCGATCCGTAGCCTCCTTTATCAAAATCTGTTCCTCTGCCATCGGAAAGCCTTTGGCAGCCCAAGGTCTTTGATCTTTCAGTATAAACTGTAGTTTCATAAAGTACTCAGCATCTTTCTTAAGAGGGGCATGATCATACGGCAGAGTGATCTGTGCACGTTGGCGTGGAGCTATATTGATATCCATCGGTTTACCGGTCATTATCGGTTTACCGTCTTCATAAAGCGAATATACCAACTGGTAATCTTCCGCCAAGTTCTTAAAGTAGTACTTATTGAAGATCTCAAATACCCCCTTTTCTGTATCTATTGCCTTTACGCCGATGTGCTGATATACCTTTTTCACTTCATAGTACTGAGGCTTCGGTTCAAGGTCACCAAACACGATGCCGTTCATTACAAACTGACCATCATTGGGAGTATCGCCAAAGTCTCCGCCGTAAGCCAGATAACGGACACCCGTCTTCGGGTCATAATTGTACATAGACTGGTCTACCCAATCCCAAATGGCACCTCCACAGAAGAAATTGGTCGACTCCATAGCTTCCCAGTAATCTATCAGATTACCGCAGGCATTCCCCATTGAATGGGCATATTCGGATATATGGAACGGATACTTGATATCATATTTCCCCTGCACGGCCCCACGTACCCAGCCGATAGACGGATATTGGTTGGAACCCATATCTACAATGTCATTATTACGCTCATATTGCACAGGACGGGAAGTATCAAACTTCTTCAAAGCATCATAAGCCGCCACAAAGTTCTTGCCCGGTCCGGCTTCATTGCCCAACGACCAGATAACGATAGAAGGATTGTTGACATTGGCACGCACCATTTCCATCACACGTGCCACGTGCGCATTTTTCCATTCCACCGGATGAGAGAGGGAGGCAGCACCATAATAATATTCGTGCGATTCTATATTCGCCTCATCTTCGAGATAAATACCGTATTTGTTGCACAGGAAATACCAATACGGATCATCCGGATAATGTGAATTACGTACATGATTGATGTTGGCACGCTTCATCAGCATAATCTCTTTTTCCATCATCTCACGGGTAATGGCGTGCCCTACTCCCGGATTGGATTCGTGGCGGTTCACTCCTTTCAGTTTGACCGTCTTTCCGTTCACATAATAATAACGTCCGGCAAGTCCGAATTCATCTTCGGAGGCAGGAGTATCCTTAATCTCCACTTTGCGGAAACCGACAATGGTGGAAACCATTTCAACGGTTCTGTTCTTCTTATCCTTCAATTCGGCTACCAACGTGTAGCGATACGGAAATTCAGCCGACCACTTATTAGGAGCCTTTACCTTAAGAACAGTCTGAACACTACCGGTTTCATTCGGAGCGATTTTGTCGATCACAGGAGATAAGAATCCATCTACCAAGGTATTCTCATCAGAATACAGTTTGTTGGCATATAAAGAGTAATATACCTTGTAGTCTTTGATGGCTTTCTTATCCAGATTACGGATTTCGGCATTGACAGTCAGCGAACCGTCCGTATAAGTCGCATCCAAATCGGGTGTGGCAACCAAGTCACGGAAATGAACTTTGGGAACCGAGTACAAGGCAACCGTACGGAAGATGCCCGGCAGACGGAACATATCCTGCGCTTCGAGGAAGGAACCGTCCGAACTACGATACACTTCGGCGGCTACGGTGTTCTTGCCTTTCTGTAAATAGGGAGTGATATTGAAATTAGCGGTATTACGCGAATTCTTGGAGAAACCTACGTACTGACCGTTGATCCACAGGTAGAAGAATGAATCGACACCATCGAAGCTGATAAAGACTTCGCGTCCGTCCCAGTCCTGCGGGATTTCGAAATCACGGCGGAAGGAACCTACTTCGTTCCGATCCTTGTAAGTAGTCCAGTTGGCAGGAGGAGTACGCATCACGCCTCCGCGCCAGTCATCCACCTTCACGCTGTGCTGGAAGATTACCGGTTGGTTGACGTAGATAGGCGTTCCGTACTTCTGGCTTCCGTCCTTTTGAATGCCATAAATATTCCAGTTTGAAGGCACGGGAATCGCATCCCATGAGCTGACATCATACTCAGTCTGATAGAAATCTTTGGGGCGGGAGTCGGGGTCGGGTGCCCAGTGAAACTTCCAGTCACCGTCAAGTGACTGCCAATACTTACTGTTTTCCGGCAATACCTTGCGGGCATTATCCAAATGCTGGAACGGAAAGAAATAAGCATGCGGCTGCTCTTTGTTGAGCGCCAGGTTTTCGGGAGATTCCCACTCTTTTCCTGTAGGAGCATTCACCGAACCATAGGTGAATCCTTCTAACGGTTGGTCTGCAAAGCTCTGTATTGACAAACTACAACACAAAAGCCCGGTTAATAAGGTTTTGTTCATCAGGTGTTAAAGTTAACAATTGGTTATTAATTAGGGTATAGTTATCGGGGGTAAATGTTCGGTCGTTTTAATCCATCACTGTTTCTGCATTATCATCGTTTTAATTCGTCAAAATAGGTATCCAGCAGGCTCTTAGCAGCGATAAACGAAGTAAGATTTCCCTGCAGCACTTGTTGTTCCTTCTCCTGAAGCATCGCTTCAATCCGAGGATTGTGATAGAAGCTATCACGGAGCTGTTCATTGATCGTTTCGTACATCCAGTACTTGCTCTGTTCATTACGGCGATAGTCAAAATAACCGTTCTTCTTCACGAAGTCGATATATTCATACACCATGTCCCAGATTTCCTTCACGCCGATATTATAAAAACCGGAGTAAGTCAGCACCTTCGGAATCCATCCCGATTCGGGAGCCGGAAACAGATGCAGCGCATTACGGAACTGGCTGGCAGCCAACTTGGCAGGTTCCAGATTATCTCCGTCGGCTTTGTTGATGACAATACCGTCCGCCATCTCCATGATTCCTCGTTTGATGCCTTGCAATTCATCTCCCGTACCTGCCAACTGAATCAGCAGGAAGAAATCTACCATAGAATGAACAGCCGTTTCGCTCTGTCCCACTCCAACGGTTTCTACAAAGATTTTATCAAATCCGGCAGCCTCACAGAGCACAATCGTTTCACGGGTCTTCCGGGCAACTCCTCCCAACGAACCTGCTGAAGGGCTGGGGCGGATAAACGATTTGGGATGTACGGAAAGTTGTTCCATACGTGTCTTGTCTCCCAGGATACTGCCTTTACTGCGCTCACTGCTAGGGTCGATAGCCAGCACCGCCAACTTACCGCCTTTTTCGAGCACATGCAGACCGAATACGTCAATCGAGGTACTCTTTCCCGCACCGGGCACTCCACTGATACCTACACGGATGGAATTGCCGGAATAAGGCAGACATTTCTCGATCACTTCCTGGGCGACAGCCTGATGTTCGGGCTTCACGCTCTCTACCAGTGTCACAGCCTGACTGAGAATAGTGACATCGCCTTTCACAATACCTTCTACAAATTCCGCTACCGAAAGCTGACGCTTTTTGGGCTTACGTTTCAAATAAGGATTCACGGATGAGGGCTGTTCGATGCCTTTATTGACAACGAGTCCTTTATATTCTTCGTTATTTTCAGGATGTTCCATGATAATAAGAGTTAGCGTTTGATATTTATTTCAACTTTCGGACGCAACGGGTCGTTTGTAATCATCAAGATACGTAAATGATGTTTCTTATTACCTACATCCCGCTTGTGGATCGTCACTTTCAACTTAGTCATTCCGTCCGGCGGAATGACCGTCTTTTTCAGTCTTACTCCTACAGAAGAGTTGAATACCTGTAGCTTGCTGATGACTAACGGGGTCTTTCCCGCATTAGCGATCAATATATCATGGCTGACTTTATTCTTCTTGATCAACGGAATACTCAGGTCAATATTCGTCTCCGAGATGTGGATGGAAGGAGCATTCAAAGAATCTTTCTCCGTCATACGCGAGAAATCGGGAAGAAGAATGGCCGAAACGGGTATCTCATTGTCTTCACTCACTTTATCACCGGAGAAACGGGACAAGTAGACAGAGGTCTGTGTCAGTCCGAAGTCCTGCAGCTGGCTGGCATCCAGTGTCAGCTTGATCGTTCCTTTTTTACCTTTCAGCAGTACTTTAGGTTCCGCTTCCATCTTCAGATAAGGAGGCAGGTGCATCAACACCGGTTCGTACGGGCGGTCGGAAAGGTTGGCAATACTGAACGTCATAGACGGTTGCTGTCCGCGATAGACATCGGGGAAGGAGAACTCGTCACGGTCAATGCGGATATTGCCGATGGCATACGGAAGAAGTTTTGAATAATCTTTGATTTCCTGCACTACCTCACCGGTGAATTTCAGATAAACCAGATTCGGAGTGGCATTGCTGTATATGCCTATCGACTTGTCAAAACGTCCCAGCGCTTTCGCGTCAAAAGAGGCTTTCACAGTTCCTTTGGCACCCGGAGCAATGGGTTCCTTTGTCCAGTCGGCTACGGCACAGGCACAGGAAGTCGTGACATTGGTCAGCACCAACGGCTCGTTTCCGGTATTGGTGATGGTATATTCTACTGTTACCGGCTTTTTCCATTCTATTTGTCCAAAGTTGTGCGTCTCCTTGTTAGAGGAAATACGGGGTTGGGCAACAGCCGCCAAAGTGACAGTAAGCAGAGTAAATATCAATAGTAAAGTACGTTTCATGTGATATATTTTATTTTGGTCCACAAATGTAGGAGTTTTAGATGAGTTTTTCATCACAGATTACATAGATTAACACCGTTTGAGAAAATACTTTACCCTGTGACAACTCCTGCAACGCAGTATTCATCAACAAAAAGTTCCCCACCGATGAAGGTAGCCTTCATCGGTGGGGAACACCTTCCTTATCGGTGGCGAGTGCCCTGCTCACCGGTGGAGAAGAAATCTTCTCTGTGCGTTATTTAATAATAATTGTCATCGAAGCCGAGTGTGAAGCGTATTCCGGCGCATAGGCGCATTGCATGGTTGCCAAACCTGTCTCATAGGTTCCTACTCTGCTGATACGATAGCTATGCTCCAACACATACACTCCTTTTCCTAAATGGTCAAAGAAGAAATTGGTGGAAGCATCCTTGATGTCTACGTAATAGCCGATTCCATTACTCCAGTTGTAACCGGATACGCTGCCGATCGGTTCGAAGCAGGCGCCCCGCTGATCTTTCAACTGTACGAAGTCCATCGCACGGTCTGCACGAATACTCAAACGGGAAACTACTTTATCGCCTACCTGAAGAACAGTCTTTTCTGTAATAGGCTGTAGTTGAGGAGCATTGTTCACCATACGTTCCACATACAGTTGCTTTTGCACATTCAGTTCTCCTCCCTGTTGTCTCACATCCTTGATGGGTGATTCATATTCCGCATAAACGGCTCCCCACGCAATGCCCGGATTTCTCTTTTCGACTTCTATCTTACGGGCGTCCACTACATTCTTCTGTGTAAACGAGCGTTTGATATAGCCCAGTCCCGGTACGGTAGTCTTGCTTGGAGAGACAGTTTCCAGCACTTCATTGGCAATGACAATACGCACGTCTCCCTGATTGTCGAGCAGGTTTACGCCTTTCATCAGTAAGGCATAGACGGCATCGGCAGTAGCTACCGGAGAATTCCACTGTTGGGTCTGCTTCTGTTTGAGCAGCCAGAGTTTCATTTCTTCTACGGTATCGTTATTTCCGCCTGTCAGTTCCAGCGCTTCCATTACGTCTACATGAGCCTGCATTTTCATTCCGCCCCAGGAATAGGGATTTTCATTGAAGGCAAAGAACATTCCCTGTTCATCCGTCTTCGTCAGATGTTCTTTCAGTGAAGCGATGAATTCCTGAGCTTCTTTCTTCCGTCCGGCCTTATCCAGAATGATAGCGGCAATCGCTTTCGTATCCATCGAAGCGGTCGGAAGCATTTCGCCTATCTTGGACAGATAATAAGTATAGGCGGCTTTATTGGAAGCCGGAACTTGTTCGCCGGACAGAGCGATCAGATATAGATATTGCAAGATACTTCCGGAAACACCTGTAAACTTCACACCGTCTTTCTGTGCTTTGAGAATTTCTCTATATTCCTTCAGAGCTTCCTGATGGAGATAGGTAAAGGCATTCTTCTGCAAGGCAAGCGCCGTGCCGCTTGGTTGTTCACCCGTCATCATAGCCAGACGGGCATTCAATTCGGCAATGTAGGTAGTGACGTAACGGCTACCGGTCATACCTTTATACCACGACCATGCTCCGCTTGAATTCTGCAACTCCTGTAATCTTGTCAATGCGGCAATGTTGTTGCTACGGATATTGTTCAGATCGAACAGAGTGGCGATACGTTCTTTCTGCTGTTCTTCCGTTTGCGCTTCGAGTACCCACGGAGATTCGGATAACAGGATATTCTTCACTTCCTGATTCTTTTGCAGGTTGCTCAGGAAGGTTTCTTTGGTTCCACCCTGTAGCTTCCAGCTATCGAATACAGCTTTAATACGTGGCTGGCTGTTCATGATGTAGGAAGCCAGTGTATTTGCGTAGTAAGCGGTAGCCCACGAAATGGCATTATTATTTTCCGGAAGGCTCAATGAAGGCAATGCCTGAATAGCATACCAGGCAGGATTTCCGGTAAATTCAACGGTTAGTTTACGGTCAGTTGCCGTCTTACTATGATGATTGAACAGGCTGTCGAGAGAGAAAGTACGTGTTTCTTCTCCACGGACAGGCATCGGAAGCGTTTCTACCAGATGCTCTTTATTACTAAGCACGGGAAGTAGCTGCTGTTCACCATCACTGAAGGTACCGCTGTCGGCTATCATCCGGCATCCCAGTATCTCGTATTTATCACTCACGGTAAACATGAAGCTGACACCGATTGTCTTTCCGGCCTCTACGGTAAACTTCTGTTTTTGTGTGCTGATTACCTTTTCCGTCATCGGATCAAAGAGAATCATGCTCACCGTACCGGCCTGCGGCTTTCCGGTCATGTTGGAAATGGAGGCGGCAACAGATGTCTTATCTCCGACACGTACGAAACGAGGTAGATTAGGAGTCAGCATAAATTCTTTGCTTGTAGTGGCTTCACCGTCCAGTGTGCCCATCAGCATACCTTTGGTATGAGAGTAACCGCGGAAGTTCCAGCGGGTCAGACTTTCGGGCATAGTGAAGGAGAAGGAAACTTCGCCTTGTTCATTGGTACGAAGTTGCGGGTAGAAGAAGGCTGTTTCCGCAAGGTTCGTACGCAAATCGGCGGGAGCTTCGGGAAGAGTTTCTTCTTCGGATGCGCCGTCCAGCTTGCCTGCCTCTACTGACACTAACTCTGATTCAAATACCGCATCCTCAGCAACACTTCCAGCCAAAGCAGGTACATATTTTGCTTCCGCCTTACTTCTCGAAACGCCCCGTATCATCATACTGCCCGTCATTGAGGCCTGCTTTTGCACGCCATATCCTCTGACCATCACTCCCGGCACCATTCCATTCAACGCCTGATCCATCGACATCGTTCCCTGCGTCACAAAATAGTCATATTCCATTGCCGGTACTTTGAAGTATTTATTATTCCACCAGTAATTGAACGAATTATTACCGAAATATCCGCCCATCCAACTAGAATAAGGGATGATCTGATTATAGAATACACTGAAATTCTGTTTTCTATTCCATATCTTATCCAGCGAAGCATCGTACATAGTTGCTAGCATTTCTGCCTCGGCAGCCTGTCCCTGCGGTGTCTTAATAGTCAGTTTCCATTCTTCTTTCTGTCCGGGACGCAGCTTATCACGGAATACTTCCCATTTCATGGTCAATGTCTTGTCCGGCAGACGCTTTTTCAGCCTTGCCTGTTCCTGATAGACTTGTCCGTCTCTTACCATACAGAAACTTACCAGTACTCCGTCACCATAGCTTTCCTGATATGGATATTTAAAATGTACAATTGTGTCGGACAGATTCATAGTCTTGCTTTCCAGCAACTTATTACCGGAGAATACATTCATCATCACATAAGCATCTTTTTTCGAAGTTCCGAAGCAGAACACGGCCGGATGCGTTGCATCAAATTCCGTATTTGCCTCATAGAACCAAACGGTCGTTTCTACCGGCGGACGGTTATCTTCGCGGGAGAAAAGAATGGTGTTGGCCTCAGCCGTCACTTCTTTGCCCTGTCCATCTTTTACGACTGCTTTCAACACATACGGTCCGGAAGGAAGGTTTCCCCACTCAATCGTCATTTCTTCGTTGGAAGTAAATGTACCTGTTGCAGCCGGATTCTCGTCCAGTTGCTTGAAGTCCGCATCTTTCGCCTGATAGAGGGAGAATGTACCTTTTACTTCAACAGGCTGCCCATTCAGATTCTGTACCTTAAATACAGTGTTAAACGGTTGATTCTTACAGGTCTTCTCTTTTAATTCTGTTTGTAGAATCAGTGAACGGTTACCTGCTGCTATCACATCTGTAGACGACTGTGTTTCACCTGCTACATTGGTTGCAGTAGCCTCTATCGAGTAGCGGTAATAGATTCTGGTATTATTCTTATAGGCATTATTTTCTTCCAGAAGAACCGGAATCGTAAATTCCCCGTCCTCATTGGCAATTACCTCACCGGAAGCAATCTGCATACTTTCCGCCAGTCTCCAAAGATCGACAACAGAACGCTTCACTGTATATTTTACCGGAAGGTCTTGCAGCAACACACCGCTATAAGACTGTATCTTACCTTTCACCTCTACCTTATCGCCCAATTGATAACTGCCCTGCTGCTTGTCGAAAGTAATATCAAACGTCGGACGTTTATAGTCCTCCACGCGAATATTCGTTCTTCCCTCGCCGGCTTTCAACGAAAACATCCCATTCAGACAAGCGGATGGCAATGCAAAATCGACAGTAAACGAGCCGAATTCATTGGTACGAACCGCTTTCTGTCCAACTTCCTGATTATTTGCATCCATCAAAACAACAGTATAGTCCTTGTTCGGAAGTACATTTGCCGTATCAGATTTCTGTACATAGGCAATTCCTTTCACATATACGGTCTGACCGGGACGGTACAAAGAACGGTCCGTCAACAAAGTCATTCCTTCGGAGACCTTGTTTTCATCTCCGTAATATCCATAACTTCCACCGTAAATGCTTTGAAACGGCATACCGGTATCGATACCTTTAGCAGCTTTCAAATATCTGTATTCGGATTTCCAGGGGAAGACAACTTTGCCATCTGCCCCGGTTGTATATTCCTGCAATACTTTTTCGTCATTCGTATAAAGAGTTATTTTCGCATTCGGTATAGGGTGTCCCGTTTGTCCGTCCAGCGTCACTACCTCATATTGATTTCCCGGTAAACGGCAGGTCAATACTTTGAAACGTGTCACATTGAATTTGCTTTCACTGTCTCTCTTGGCACGAATATCCGGAACGATACGCATTACATATTGTCCGACTTCCGGCGCTTTAAAGGTAAATACCGTATCCTGCGTCCGGTAGTCTTCGGGACGAAGAACTGCAAAGTGCTGTTCCTTTATCAACTTCTTTGCCTGATAAAGACGAAGTGTAAATCCATCCAGATTCTTGTGCGAAGCTCTTATTTCGATTTCCTCACCAGGGAAAGCTGTTGCAGCCGCAGTTACATTCAGAAACGGTGACAGGATATCTTCACGCAAATTCTTCAGAGCGTTAATTCTACGATAACCGGGGTATAAACGGATGGCCTCATCACAAAGCTGCAAAGCTGACGTTTGCTGTTCTTTTTCAATCGCATAGCGAGCCTGGGCCAAATAAACTTCAGCACAAATACTCTCTGATTTAAATCTGCTTTTCAGTTCATTCAGTGCAGTAACGTAGGTATCTTCTGTTAATCCCGACAATCCTTTCTTCAGTCCGAAAGGCCGGATGTTTCTATCTGAATCACGTCTCCACTCTAAATAGCTGAGCGCTGTCAACACATAGCCTTCTTTCAAACCGGATGCTTTATAAGCAGCAATCATATTTCCATAAATTGCTATAATATCCTGTTTCACCGAAGATTCTTTTTCAGCAGACGAATCTTCCGAAATATCTTCCACCGGAGTGGCACGATCCAATCCCGCTACCTGCTGTAAAGCTACAATACCGCGGGTAGCCAGCAGATGATACATATCATGATGATAGTATTCACTTGTTTCGCCCAACTCAACAAAAGGAATATAAGTACGTGAAGATGTGTTAAGCAATAGTACGGAATCCGCCATTGCTTCCCTTACGTTTGTTCTCACTTTCTCTACAAACATGTTTGCTGTCCACTCCCTCATATCTGCCGAAGGAGCTTCACCTACAATCTCTGTCCGTTGCCGGAGTTGCCATTGATTGTTAAAAGCATACATTGAATAAATCTCGGCTATCAGCGAATGTAATACAGCTCGGTCCATGGGTTGGTCAGTTTGCTTTGCCCACAGTTCCAAACCATTCAGGTTCGTATACAGGCTATCTGGGGTCAGCATATCCCGGTATCTCATCCGCCACATATACGCTTTCAGCATTTGTGGAGAGTTCTTTTCTTTCTCCCCTTTCTGATAAATCTCGCCAGTCAGTTTTATCACAGTCTCAGGCAGGCTCTTCTTTTCTGCCTGCTCCACTTGTTTCCATAATTTGTCGTAAGTTTGTGCCTGCACTGCCGGAATCACTCCCAGACATAACAGCACCAGCATACAAATCTGCCTTATTTTCATAATCTTTCCAGTTTAAGTTTGATATATATCTGTATAAATAACAAAGTAAGGAATAAAAGTTTAAAGATTTATTCTTTTTCAATTAATTTTCAATAATTGTCTTATTTCATCTGATACCAAATTTGAAAAAGAGACAGCAATGTTCGATTTTTAAGATTATATTAGAAATTTAGTTAATCAAAAAATAATGAACCAGCAAATAATTCGCATAAATAAGTGTAATAATATGCAGAAACATAGACTAATATTACATAAAAGTACGTGAAATATGCATCTTTTCTTACCAACAAAACCTTCGTTGGTTTAAAACCAACGGGATGTTCCTTTTAAACCAACGACTCTTTCCTCACCGAGGAACTTATTTATCACTGGCAAAAAAGTAATAAAAGAGGCATAGGGAGGCCATTTTTCTCTAGTTTATCGACAATAACAAACATGATAACAATAGCATAATGAATCATCAAATTTCAATAAAGTTACCAAATAACCAGTTTAAGATCAAGACAGCTTCAATTTAATCACAAAACCATCCAATTCATAAAAAGAGTAAATATCATAGTTACAAATGCCGAAGCTTTTTCATTCTATATTTATATGATGTTGGCATTAGCGCCTTCCTGACTGTTTAAATATTCCCTTTTTAAGAAGGTCATTTTTTCACCATGAGACCGATATATACACAAATAGAAATAAAACAGGTGAGGAGCTAAAAGAATGTATCGTAATATGGGAAGAAAACAAGAGTATATTATGTGAAAAGAAATACGAAAATAAAAATGGAAGAAAACAACAATATACTTTTTGATCTTTGATTTTCCCCTATTTAGTTCTATCTTTGTCTATGTTTCATATAAAAATGTAATTTAGATGGACGAGAGACTCAGACGATACCCGATAGGAATACAGAATTTCGAAGATTTGCGAAATAATGGTTATGTGTACGTTGATAAAACGGAGTTAATTTACCGTTTGACAAACACAAATAAGGTTTATTTTTTAAGCCGTCCCCGACGATTCGGGAAAAGTCTGCTAGTATCTACACTCGAAGCTTATTTTTCCGGAAAGAAAGACTTGTTCAACGGATTGGCAATGGAAACTCTGGAAAAAGAATGGGCTGTTTATCCGGTGCTACATATTGATTTCAGTGTGAGTAAATATATGACTGCCGAAGCGTTATCAGCCGTCATTAATTACCAGTTACTGCAATGGGAAAAATTATATGGACGCGAAGAAGGAGAAACGACTTTCAGCCTTCGTTTAAAGGGAATCATACAACGCGCATATACACAGACCGGCAAACCGGTTGTGATACTTGTAGATGAATATGATGCTCCCATGCTGGACAGTAATAACAATACGGAATTGCAAATAGAAATTCGTGATATTATGCGCGATTTCTTCAGCCCTTTGAAAGCGCAAGGCCAATATATCCGTTTCCTTTTTATCACAGGTATCAGCAAATTCAGTCAAATGAGTATCTTTAGCGAACTGAACAACTTGCAAAATATCAGTATGTGGGATGAATATAGCGCTATATGCGGCATTACCGAACAAGAGGTACACACACTGCAAATCGATATTGAACAGATGGCTCAAGCCAATAACGAAACATATGAAGAAGCTTGTACTCATCTGAAACAACAATATGACGGATATCATTTTAGTAAGAATAGCAAAGACATTTATAATCCGTTTAGTTTATTCAACGCATTTGCCCAAAAAAGTTATGAGAATTTTTGGTTTTCTACCGGTACTCCCACTTTTTTGATAGATCTCCTGCAAGAAAGTAACTTTGATATCCGTGAGTTGGATGACACTACTGCTACAGCAGAACAATTTGATGCTCCCACTAATAGAATTACCGACCCTCTTCCAGTACTTTATCAAAGCGGCTATCTCACTATTAAAGGATATGACCCGAGTTTTCAGCTCTATACCCTAGCTTACCCCAACAAGGAAGTCAGGAAAGGATTTCTCGAATCTCTCATGCCTGCTTATGTACATTTGCCCGCACGAGAGAATACATTTTATATAGTATCATTTATTAAAGACTTACGTGCCGGAAATTTGGATGGATGCCTGGAAAGACTAAAGTCCTTCTTCGCTTCTATCCCTAATAAGTTAAATAATAAAGAAGAGAAACATTACCAAACCATCTTCTATCTATTTTTCAGGCTGATGGGACAATATATAGATGTGGAAGTAGATACAGCTATCGGAAGAGCTGACGCCATTGTAAAATTACAAGATACCCTTTATGTCTTTGAATTTAAAGTGGACGGTACACCGGAAGAAGCATTGGCGCAGATTAATAGTAAGGAGTATGCCATTCCCTATCAGGTGGGAGACTGGAAAATAATAAAAGTGGGGGTAAACTTTGATAGTGCGACAAGAACTATCGGAACATGGAAAACAGAAAGATAAAGAACGCGGATTAACCACTATACAGCCTAAATGACAGAATAAAAAGTGGGGATAACGTTTTCAATAACGCATCCCCACTCAAGCTTAGTTAATGTACTGAATCTCATTTTTCAATTCTGTACCCCCATGAAAGCATTTCGTTGCGACCTACTTCACTGAGGATTTTTCTAATTAATGAACTCATTTTCTTTGCCATAATCTTTAAACCTTTAATATTACTAATACCTGAAAACTAAAAAACTTAAATCTTCTCTTTGGGGAGTATGCCAAGTGTTGAGTATCCCCAAACATGTACATCGGCATTGCCGATCTTTCTAAACAATCTTTCTAACTTTTTCATTTTGTTATCCTCCTAGTTATATGTTTTACAACACAAAAATAGAGCCTTTGTTTATAGGTTATACCGAAAAAGGAGAGAAATCTATGTTTTATAGCATATTAATTGATTTGCATCAATTAATTTATTTGTTATAAAGCAGAATTGTAATATCAATGGCAGTAAATATGACAAAAAGGCACGGAAGATGTCTTCCGTGCCTTTTTACTGTATTATACCTATATATAATAGGAAAAGAAATCTTATTTCGTCGGAGTCTGTGCTAAGGTAGCCACCAGGAAGT
>ERZ791914.1550-NODE-1550-length-14920-cov-4.712546_pt1 | contig 14920 bp, 10 predicted proteins | sample MGYA00510140_ERZ791914 | MGnify/ENA primary metagenome ERZ791914 (study PRJEB30046, sample SAMN00792079) | human gut metagenome | study: EMG produced TPA metagenomics assembly of the A metagenome-wide association study of gut microbiota in type 2... | reverse complement strand
CTGTTGTCACAATGCTCGATGGCGTGAACACGCCGGAGAAGCTGGAGACCGCGCTGGCGGCGGGCGGCACGGTAGTGCTGAGCGGCAATATCACCATTGACAATGCGAGCAAAAGCTTCACCATCCAGAATGCCGTAACGCTCGACCTCAATGGTTTTTCCATCACTCGCTCGGGCGACAGCAGCAGCAAACTGTTTGCCATTAAAAACAACGGCTCGCTGACGCTGAACGATTCAAAGGGGACAGGCACTGTGAACAGCACCTATCCTGTTCAGTTGTACAGCAACGCCACGTTCATCATGAACGGCGGCACCATCACCTCGAGCCACGGCGCCGCACTGGATATTTACACCAGCGCCGTCAACGTGAAGGTGGAGATCAACGGCGGCTCAGTCACGGTTGCGCAGGGCAATTCCGATAACGTGTTCGGCATCCGCGGCAAAGAGAATGTGAAAGTGGATATCAAGGGCGGCGACATCCTGGGTGCTGGGAGCAACCGTCTGGCTATGTATGTGAGCGGCGACAAGGACGGCGCCATTGAACTGAACATCAACGGCGGCTCTGTGCAGCATACGGGCCAGGCCATCCAGGCATACAGCGGCGCTGTCATCAATGTATCCGGTGATGCTGTTATCCGCTCTGAGACGAACACTGCCATCTCCACACAGAGCGGCTACGGCGTCGTGGAGCTGAATATGACGGGCGGAACCATCAGCACGGGCAGCAGCACTGGCTATGCTGTGTATGCCCGGGAGAAGAGCAGAGTAAACATCGGCGGTGGCAATGTCACGGGCGGTACGGCGGTGATGGTCTACGACAGCGCGAACGTGACGGTGACGGGCGGTACGCTGGAGGGCAAAAAAGCTGCCATCGGCAAAGGCAGCAGCGCCACCCCCGTTATCTCTGTGACGGGCGGCAAATTCTCGTCCGACGTGAAGGAGTTTGTGCCCGAGGGCAACACCACTGATACGGACAGCGAAGGCAACTTCATCGTTGTGGTGGACAAGGCGAAGGCTGTGGCCGAGGCTAATGGCGTAGGCTACACCACCGTGCAGGCGGCCATTGACGCTGTAGCGAACAGCGATGCCGCAGGCACCGTGAAGCTTTTGCAAAGCAAAGCTGAGAGCGTGGCCGTGCCCGCGGGCGCGAATGTGACGCTGGACATCCCGGCGGGAGTCACGCTTACGAACACGAACGGCGCACACACCATCACCAACAGCGGCACACTTGCCATCACAGGCGAGGGCACTGTGGACAACGTGACTCATGCTAAAGGAGCATTGGTGAACCTCTCAGGCGCACAGGCCGTCATCCGGGGCGGCATGCTCACACGCAGCTCCGAGGCCAGCACGAGCGCGTCGCAGAGCGGCGGCAACAGCTGGTATGTCATCGACAACCACGGCACATTGGAGATTGCGGGCGGCAAGGTGGTGAACGAGGGGCATTTCTCGTCCCTCATCCGCAACGTGGGTGACAGCGCCGCAGCGAAGGCCGTGCTGACCATCAGCGGCGGCGAGGTGGAGCAGATGGGCTTCATCGCCGTGAAGAACGACGACAACAGCATTCTAAATGTAACGGGCGGCGTCATCCGCTCGAACGAGCAGGCCGTGCAGAACTGGACACAGGCCAACATTTCCGGCGGCAGGCTGGAGGGGAATGTCATCACATGGGCCTACGGCGACCAGCCCAGCGAGACGAACATCGCTGGCAGCGCGGTGGTAGATGGTGACGTGGCGGCCGTTAACTATATGGACGCGGCGGCGCAGCCTGTGGTGAACATCACAGGAGGCACCGTGACGGGCAGCATCTACAAGGGCGAGCACAAGGGCTCGGGAGGCATCATCCATACTGCAGCGGACAGCACCGGCGCAGACATCAACGTGTCGGGCGGCACCTTCAAAAAACCAGTGGACCCGGCCTTCTGTGCGGAGGGTTTTGCGCCAAACAAGGACCCCATCACAGGCGACTACACGGTACACACCCATGCGTTTGTAAAGACGGAGGCTGTGGCAGCGAGCTGCGCGGCTCCGGGCACAGAGGCATACTGGACGTGCAGTGTGTGTGGAAAACTGTTTAGCGATGAAGCTGGCGCGAATGAGATTGCTGCGCCGGTGATAGTACCCAAGACGGCCCACACGCTTGTAAAGACAGAGGCGGTGGCGCCCACCTGCACAAAGGAAGGCTCCGAGGCTTACTGGACCTGCAGCGGGTGCGGCAAGCTGTTCAGCGACGGGAATGGCGCGAACGAGATTGCTGCGCCGGTGGCGATGTCCAAGACAGCCCATACGCCGGTGGCGGCGTGGAGCTCCGACGGCTCGAATCACTGGCATGTGTGCAGTGTGTGCGGCGAGAAGCTCTCCCAGGGCACGCACACCTTTGGTGAGTGGCACACGACGCTGGCGCCCACAGCAACAAAGACGGGCGTGCAGGAGAAAAACTGTACGGTTTGCGGCTACGGTGTGTGCGCCACAGTGCCTGCCACAGGTACGTCCACACCGCAGACGGGCGACCCGTTCAATGTGTGGTTGTTTGTGGGATTGCTGTGCATCGGTACGACAGGGCTCGTGGTACTTACCGGTGTGCAATTGAAAAAGCATAGAGCAGGCAAGTAAGGCACACCATAAACCAACCGTGAAAAGGGGCGGCGAAATGATCCGCCGCCCCTTTACTTGAACGTATCGAGGAAACAAGATTGAAACAGACAAAATGGACGAAAAAGAGGTCGGAGGGGCTGCCGCGCTGGGCCATGGGCCTGCTCATGGACCTGCTCATGGGCCTGTGCATCGGGCTGATCGTGGTGGCGCTGGGCGGGCTTGTGATATATGTCCTGCTTACAGGCGGCGCACGCAAGGAGTTCGATGAACTGGCCCAGAGGGTGGAGAAAGAAACAGTCGGCCTGCCCGCAGGGCAGACGCCGAAGGTATATGCGGATTTGAAAGCCGAAAATCCGGATTTCGTGGGCTGGATAAAGATAGAGGGCACATCGGTGAACTATCCTGTTGTACAGACAAAGGCGGAACCACAGTATTATCTTCGCCGCAGCTTCGAGGGGAGCTATTCCATCGCGGGCACACCCTTTCTCGACGCACAGTGCGACATGGAAAAGGGGATAGGACTCATCATCTACGGCCACAACATGAACGACGGCAGTATGTTTGCGGACATCGCTGGCTATACGCAGGAAACTTATTGGCGCGAACACCCCATTATCCAGTGCGATAGCCTCACCCGGCAGCGGGAATACGAGGTCATGGCGGTGCTGCAATTCAAAGACTCGGAGCAGGCGGCGCAGGACTATTATTCCGTTCCCCGTGATGAAATGAACTTCACGGAATATATCAGTCGGCTGGCAGACGCAGCATTATATGATACCGGTATACAGGCAGTCTGGGGAGATCAAATTCTGGCGCTTTCCACCTGCAGCCGCCAGGACAGCGACTCCAGAATTCTCGTTATAGCGAGGAAAACAGGCTTATAACTTGAACAAACGGGAGGATGAGGAAAAAATGAAGAGGACGGGAGATTTATTTGAAGATTTATCTGCGGAGCTGGGCTGCATATACATATCTGATTTGAGACTGCCTCCTTACAGAGAAATAGCGTGTCAGAGCCTCATTTTCGGACAGTTCTCGGGATATCCGGTTTCCATGTGGCGGGATATGCTGAACTATCTTGATGTAGAGTCTTCGGCCGAGGTGGAAAATGAGGAGCAGGCAAAATCAACTCTGAGCTTTATATGACCAGACTCTTTATGAAAAACATTTGGAGCATAAGAAAACCCGCTCGGTATCTTGTATACAGGGCGGGTTTTGATTATTGGCGGATAATATGAATCATTGCTTTCCTCTTTTAGTATCGCTTTGGCCAAATAGTGGTGTCAATTCTTTGTATGTGTGTCTGATTACGATTACAGCCACGAGAAAGGTAGGGACATCGGAGACGTGAAAGGAATGGAGCAGCCCCTCAAGACCGGAAAAACAGGAAGAGGCACGGCGAATCCAGCGCCAAAGATAGCCTCTCGTCTCAGAGAAATGAGAACTGTGACAGACAGCTTTAAATGGCATAATCATGCTGTTTTTAGTGAGGTGTACAAATTGTAAAGACAGGTAAAAAGCCCGCGGAATCTGATATCAGAAGGCCTCGCAAGTTTTTTGTATATTGGTGGTCAAACAGTAGTCTGAACCGCTAAATCAGTTGGTGAAAATGGATGGATGATTGGGGATAAGTTAGGAATGAACGCACATTATGCTCCTCTGCACCCGGTGCGTTGCCTGGATGAGACGAACTGCAGCTCATTGAGAGGCGGAGCATTCTGTCAAGGCCCGAAAGTTCAAAGGGAGAAGGCTATGAATATCGCCAATGTGGTAAGGTCAATCTGTTCGTCGCGTTTGAATCACTGGCCTGCAAGAGCGTGGTAAAGCCGTCTGATGCCAGAACAGCCGTGGATCCTGCCCATTCCCTGCGTGAGTTGTAGAGAGGCCATTATAACCACTGCGAAATAATTGCACTGGTCATGCAAGGCCGAGCTATCGCTATTACGGGATATCCTGTATGGCTCTACAAAAAGCAATCACATTTTGATCTGGCGTATTGACGTCGATTCCAACACACGACATACTTGTGAAATCGTTTCTCTTCTCGAAAGAGGCGGAACTGAATTGCGAACGGACGTTTTCTTGAATCTCTGGAATACTTTCGCCCAGAAGATTTTGAGGAGAATAGCGTAAATTGAGCCATGAATTTTCACAAGCAGAACGAACGGCATGAAAATCAGAGTGTGCGCCGGCTTCTAGCCAGACAAGATTGGGGATTTTTCGGTAGAGAGGGGCGAAGCGTTCGCAATGCATTCCACAGTGATGCACTGCAAAGACCCCAAAATGTTCTGCAAGTTGGATATCGTACGGCATAAGGTATGTTTCATACAGATCTGCTGAAATCATATCTACAGTACAATTTGATGTCAGATAGGCTTGTGGGGCTGTTTTTCCAAGGATAGAGCTAACGCCGGTACTGATATGAGAAGTGTACTGACGAAGCCGGTCGGCAACCGCGATCAGAGTTTGTGTGCATACGGTGAGAAGATGGTGAGCAAGCCTCGGATTTTCATAGTAGTCAATAAAAAGTTCTTGCCCGCGCAGCGCAAAAGCAAGGTTTTGTACTCCACATAAGTCCAAATAGGACTCTACATGCCCAAACCGGCTGATAAGCGTTTTCATCTGTTTTTCGTACATGGCCCAGACAGTGCTGTGATCCAAATCTGGAACAGAAAGCGCCTCAATTTGGGCGTCCGTTAAATGGGCGCATTGGACCTCTGGAAGATTGTCGTCAGTAAAAAGAATGTCGCATCCGAGCAACTGTGCTTGAAGATATTCTCCGGCAAGAAGATCACTGTCAATCAAAGGACGCGGCTGAACCATGTATGATTCAGAAGGATAAATTTCCGGAAAGTTCTCGAAAAGAAAACGGCGCATCAGCATGTCGGCTTGAATACGATAATCCGGATTTAGGAAAAATTTTTTGTCAAATGAAACTCCAGTGCGTTTATGCCACCAAGCTGGATGAAACGTGATATCATAAATTGCCATAAGAACTCCTTTCAAGACCGAAAAAGGGAGAGCTTTTGCTACTGATGATATGGACGGTCGAAGCCATTGTCAAGAGTTTGGTTTCCGTTTCTCTCTCTTGTACAGAAACAATTTTCTTTTTTGTACGTTACATGCATACGCTATTAAAGAGAAAAATACTGAAATGCGAAAAAGATTGGTAAGACACCATGCGCTCGGATTTAGAGGATAATGGCAAGGGAAATAGTTGTGCTAATATATGGAGAAAAAGAAACAGTCTTTAGAAAACGTTATATATTTTTAATTCTGATTGTATTGTGAAGAATATAAAAAAAGAAAATTTTTTCTGTTAAATACATAAAAATATTGAAGAATAGTTGACTTTTATATGAATATTATACTATTCTAAAGATAGAATACGTTTTCTGTTAAGAAGACGAAGGGGTCGAGCCAAAAATATGGAACATGTGACATTAAAACACGTAGCAAAGGTTTCAGGTTTTTCTGTGACGACAGTTTCCCGTGTATTGGGGGGCACAGACTATCCTATTAGTGCCGAAGCACGGGATGCCATCACCAAGGCGGCCAAGGATTTGGGATATATCCCGAATATGCTGGCCCGCGGTCTTAAAACCAGTGTCAGCAAAGAAGTTGCAGTGATCATGCCATCTATCACCAATCCATTTTACACTTCCATGACGATGGGGATCGAAGGGGAGCTCTCTGCCAAAGGATACAATATGTTGGTGTATTTGACCAGCGGCTCTGATGCTAAAGATTGTGAGATGATTGGAAGTCTGCGGGGGAAGATGATTGCAGGAGTGATTGTTGCAGCAGACTGTATCACCGAAGCTCTGGTTGATACTCTGCGGATGCTGAAAAAGAGCAACATCCCTTTTGTTGTGACGGATTATGATCCAAACCTAGCAGAGCCTACTGTAGGTGTCTTTTTTGATTATCGTCGTGGAGGGCAGATGGCAGCGAGATATCTTTTGCAACAGGGGCATTGCTATATCGCTTTTGCAACGCGCACACTGGATAAACTGTCGCGGCGTAGCCGCAAGGATGGTTTTTGTGAGACGATGGCCGCTGCGGGGGCTTCTTTTACGGAAGAAGATGTGTTTGTATCCAGTGTAAAAGACGAATTCAAAGCGGGTGTGGAATTGGCACAGCAAGTGCTGCACACAGGAAAAATGTACACAGCGATATCGGCAAATAATGATGCGGTGGCGCTGGGGATACTTTCAGAACTTGCAAAATGTGGACTGAAAGTACCAGAGGACATTAGTGTGATTGGATTTGATGATTGTGTGTTTTCGCGAATGAGCATTCCCTTGCTAACAACTGTTCAGGTGCCGGCTGAAGAAATGGGCAAAATGGCTGCACAGTTTATGCTCAATGAGTTGGAAATCAAGAAAACACAGTACAGCATCTATTTGGAACCCAAGATTGTAGAACGGCAATCCGTTCGAAAAATAGAAACGAGAGGAGAAACAGTGGTATGAAGATTCATGTGGCAAAAACGGCTGAGGAGTTGGGTGCACAAGCTGCGCACACCATTGCGGAAAAATTGTGTGAGGCGATTGCGGAGAGCGGAGAAGCAAGGCTTGTACTGTCTACAGGCGGTTCTCAGTTTGAAACGTTGAAGGCGTTGCTTCAGGAAGATGTTCCTTGGGAAAAGGTAACTGCTTTTCATTTGGATGAATACATTGATTTGCCTATCACCCATGCAGCTTCTTTTCGGAAATATCTCAAGGATCGTTTTATAGACCATGTACATCTAAAAGAGTTTGTATTCGTGGAAACAGAAGGAGACGTGGATGACAATATTCGTATGCTGACACGGCGTCTGCGTGAAAAAACGATAGATGTCGGTGTGATCGGAATTGGTGAGAATGCCCATATTGCTTTCAATGATCCTCCTGCGGATTTTGACACCAAACAGGCGTATATCATTGTAAATCTGGATTCCCGCTGCAAAAAACAGCAGGTGGGAGAGGGCTGGTTCAAAGACGAGGACGAGGTGCCCCGTCAGGCGGTATCTATGACGCCGTATCAAATCATGCAGTGTGCGCACATTATTTCGCCAGTGCCGCACAAGGTGAAAGCCGACGCGGTGAAAAAGGTGCTTTCCGCTAAAACGGTGGATCCGATGGTGCCGGGCTCGCTGCTGAAGACCCACCCGGATTTCCAGCTTTTCCTGGACGAGGAATCCGCCGCAAATTGCAGCGAGGAAATGCTCGCCGGAAACTGAGGGCCGAGAGGCGGAGGAAACCGTTTTGGAATGGAAGAGAATGGATGCCTACCAGACGCTTGTGGCACGGCTGCAGGAAAAATACCGGGCAAGGGACGGCGCGGTGTCGGCGCTTCTGGATGAGGGCGTGCCCGGGAAACTTTTGGCCCGTGCCCGCAAAATGCGGCGCCGGCTGGCGGACAATTTGTGCATGCCGGGGCCTGCTGTGGCAACAGACGCAAAAGTGACAGCACGGCTGCAGCAGGATGGTTACGCAATAGAAAACGTTATCATAACAGATGACACGGGATATGCCATCCCGGTCAACCTCTATTTGCCTGACGCTGAGCCGGGGCCGCACCCGGCGGTGGTGGTGTCGATGGGGCACTGGCCCCGGGGCAAGCAGTTGCCGGAAAACCAGATATTCTGCGCAAACCTTGCCCGCTGCGGCATCATCGCCGCTACATACGACCCCATCTGTCAGGGCGAGCGCTCTCCCTTCAGCCAGCAGGAATTTGAGCGATGCTTCGGCGCTGTGCCCGAGGATATCCAAGCGGTGGATCTTCACATGCAGGCGGGCAATCTGAGTTACTTGCTTGGGGAGAACTTGGGCGCGCTGTTCGTGCGCGACAGTATGCGGGTGGTGGATTATCTGTGCAGCCGTCCGGATGTGGATACAAAGCGCATTGGGGCCACGGGACAGTCCGGCGGCGGTACGCAGACCACATACCTGGCTGCATTGGACGACCGCATCTGCTGTTATTCCCCCATACAGTGCCTCACAAAGCAAGCGATGACGCTTGTGGAAAACGGCATTGGCGACTGCGAGCAAAGCATCGTAGGCATCAGCGCCGGGGAGGGCTTCGATTACGCGGACGTGCTGTGGGCGGCTTTCCCCAAACCCTGTATGCTGAGCGCAGCCAGCGAGGACTTTTTCCTGCTGGAGGGCGTGCGTCAGCTGGAGGGTGAGATGCGGCGCCTTTACAAGGCAGCCGGGAACGCTGCGTTTTTTTCAGTTCAGGTAGCACCCTGCGCGCACGTGATCAGCGCTCCAACAAGAATGTTCGGCTACGATTTTTTCTGCCGGCAGCTGCTGAATAAAGAGGGCCCCGCAAGCGAAGTAGATACGGCTGTTCTGAAAGACGAACAGCTGGCCTGCCTGCCGCATATCGGCTTTGGGCTCACAGCCATACAGGCGTGGAAGCCCGCGCTGGAGAAGCTTCAGGCCGGGCGGCCATCGGGCGAGGCGCTGCGCGCCAAGCTTGCAGAACTTTATGATGTTTCATCGGCTTCGTATACGGTACAGCCACTGTGGCGCGAGGATGCGTGGCAGACGTTTTTGCTGCGGGACGGCGGGCGGGAGGCGGCGTGCCGCAGCCTGTGCCGGGGCAGCCACACGCTCTGTGTGGCCATAACACATCCCGAGCAAAACGCGAACGGCCTGGAAGCGTCGGGCATGGATGTGCTGCGCATTCTTCCCTGGGGGATGCAGAGCGCTTTCGCCAAGACCCGGCCCGGATACGACGCGGAAACGGCGCTGTTTAACGCAGCGGCGGTATTGGGCGAAAAGCTTACGGCCTGCCGGCTGAGGCAGATCGCCGATGTTGTGCATTATCTGGATGAACAGAACGGCTATGAGCGAGTTGTGTTTGTTGGGCAGGGGCCTGGCGCCCTGCTGGCGCTGCTGGCGGCGGCGCTACTGCCAAAGGCAAGAGGCGCCGCGCTATTGGAGACACAGCTTTCGTTTGACGCGCTGTTCGAAGCAGATTATTATTTCGCCCCGGAAACGGCGTTTGAAACAGGCCTGCTGCGGTTGTGCGATTTGCCGGATCTGGCAAAGCTGGCCGGCAGGGTGTGTGCATTCACCCCCAAAAACCCGGCGGGCGGGTCGCTGGCCCCACATACGCCCACGCCTATTCCGGCGCGCTGGGAAAAGGACGCCCTGAGCGCGGCGGCCGAGTGGTTGGAGGATAAGTTATGCTGAAGTTTGCAGACTGCAATATAGCGGTGGGCCAACCCAACGCCATTTCGGGCTGGCGCATTTACGACAGCGCGCAGATCGCGTGCCAGGCGCAGCGCTGCGGCATCCAGAAAGGGCTTGCCTTCTGCAATGCGGCGCTGGATCTGCATCCTCTCGACGGGAATGCCGAGATGTGTCTGATTTGCCGACGGGAGCCTTTTTATCTGCCTGTGTGGATGGTGATGCCCAATCATACTGGCGAATTTTGGAACGTGGACGAGCTGGAGCGCCGCATGAGGCTGGCGGATGTACGTGCGGTACGCCTAGCGCCGAAATACAATGTGCTTGGCTATTCTTTGCGCGATTGGTGCAGCGGCGAACTGTTGGATATGCTGGAGCGTACCGGCACGCTGGCACTGATGGATGCCGATCAGTCCGATTGGGAGACAGTGCACGCCGTGTGCTGTGAGCACCCCGGCCTCAAGCTGGTGATCACCAATCTGTATTATCGCCATGCACGTTACATTTTTCCATTGCTGCGGCAGCATCCGCGGCTGTATCTGGAGACATCGGGGCTTAAATCGTTTTGCCTTTTGCAGACGCTCTGTGAAAAGGTAGGGGCGGAAAAGCTGTTGTTCGGTAGTAATTTGGGCACGTTTTCGCCGGGAAGCGCGGTTTGCCTTGTGAGTTATGCATGTATTTCTGAGAACGAGAAAGAGGCAATTGCCGCACGTAATCTGGAAGCCCTGCTGGAGAGAAAGCTGGTGGATTGAAATGGAACACGGACAAACGCTGGCGCAGGCCGCGCGCAGCGGCGCGACGCTGACCGGAGAATTTGTGGTGGACTGCCACATGCACAACGCCCGCGTGGCCAAATTCTTCAGCCGGTTTGAGCATTATCGCGATCTCATTACCCAGATGAACAGGATCGGCGTCACCTGTGGGGTGGTGTCGAACCTCTGGACGACGGGCGAGCACTGGCAGGCCTATCCGGAAATGCTGGCCATGTGCGAGACCTATCCCGGCCGGTTTTGGGGTTATCTGGCCCCAGACCCGCATCGGGACGATCACCGCACAGAGATGGAAAAGTTTGCCGCTTGCCCTTGTTTTCGCGGTGTAAAGCTGCACCCAGTTGAGCATAAAATGGATTTCGAGTGCCCCGAGTACCAATATGTTTATGCATGGGCGGGCGAGCGCGGGTTTCCCGTGCTGTTGCACACATGGGGGCAAGAGGTGCTGCGCTTTCATAAGCTGGCGCAAAGCTTCCCGCGCACAATATTCATTTTGGGGCATTCCGGCGGGGAGGAAGACGCGGTGCGCAGCGCCATTGAGGTGGCGGCCCGCCACGAGAACGTTTATCTGGACACGGCCTGCAGCTATGTGTGGTACGGCGCGGTGGAGGCTATGGCGCGGGGCGCGGGCGCCTGCAAGGTGCTGTATGGCTCGGACGCCTATTGGAACTCTATGGAGGCCGCAGTGGGCCGCATTTTGTTGGCTGAGCTGACGGATGAAGAAAAAAGGCAGATTCTGGGCCTGAACGCAAAGAGGCTGTTTCACCTGGATCAGCCGCAGAGAGGGTGAGAATATGAGCCTGAAAATCGAGCATGCGCATTTGGTTTTGCCCTATCAGGTGCTGCAGGACGCTTGGCTAATCAGCCGGGAGGGAAAAATCACAGCATATGGGTGCGGCGTTTCGCCGCAGCAAACGTTTTCCACTGTGATCGACGCAAAAGGACAGTATCTCACGCCGGGCTTTGTAGACCTGCACGTCCACGGGGGCGCGGGGGCCGATTTCCGGGATGGGGAAGAGACTGCCTTTGTTCGGGCCATGCAGGCCCACCTGGCCGGAGGCACCACCACAATGCTGGCCACGGTGTCCAGCACAACGCTGGAGGGCACGCTGGAGAGCCTTCGTATATACGAGGCCATGCGGCAAAGGGAGGCGCAGCTTCCGCCGTTGCCGAGGCTGGCCGGTGTCCATCTGGAAGGACCCTATTTTTCGCAAAAGGAGCGGGGCGCGCAGGATGAGACGATCATCCGCCTGCCGGATGCGGCGGAATACGAGCGTATTCTGGAGCAGGCCCCCTGCTTGCGCCGCTGGTCCATCGCCTGTGAACTTCCCGGTGCGCTAGAGCTGGGCGAGCGTCTGCATAAGCGGGGCATTATGGCCAGCGTCGGCCATTCCGACGCCACCACCGCACAGGTGTACGAGGCTTTTGGACGCGGGTTTCACAGCGTAACGCATTTGTATTCCGGCTGTTCGGTGCTGCACCGCAACGGGCCGCACCGAGAGGGCGGTGTGGTGGAGGCCGCGTTTCTCATCGATGAAATGGATGTGGAGGTCATTGCAGACGGCGTGCATCTGCCGCCGGATTTTCTGCGGCTGATCTATAAGATCAAAGGCCCAGAGCACATTGCACTGATTACCGATTCCATCCGCGCCGGCGCGGCGGACGTGCCGGAGGGCACCGTTGTGTACGATGATAAGGAGGGACGCCGGCCCATTTGCATAAAGGGCGGCGTGGCCGTGATGCCGGACGGCAAAAACTTTGCAGGTAGCATCGCCACAACCTCGCGGCTGGTGCGCACGATGGTGCAGCGTGCCGGCGTTGAACTGACGGCTGCGGTGCGCATGGCGGCGCTTACACCCGCGCGTATGCTGGGTATGGACGCCGAGATTGGCAGCATCGCCGTCGGCAAGCGGGCGGATCTGCTGCTGCTGGATAGCGGCCTGCAGGTGCAAGGCGTGATACGGGATGGAAAGCAGGTTATCGATAACCGCTTAAACTAAACTGCAGAAAGGACGAAGAAACATGAAACTGAAAAATGTTTCCCACTATGCAATTTACGACCAAAAATTCGACAACTGGAAATCCGAGGTGCTGGATCGGTGGACGTATGACGATTTTGTCCGCGATCCGCAATACAAGAAAAAATGGATTTCCATTACGTCGCTGGCGTATCACCAGCCGTCGGACGCCGTATATCTGGGCATCGGTAGTTTTTCAGCTGAATTGCTGTGGAAATTTGACCGTAAGGCCAAAACCATCACCTCCTGCGGCTACGAGAAGGTGGGCGAGCCGTTTGACGCCAAGTTTCACCGCTCGCTGGAATTGGATGGCAATACGCTGTATGGCGGTGTTGCGCTGTTCCATGATATCGACAAGCAGTTCACTGCAAAGGGCGGTCGCCTTGTAAAATATGATATCAACACCGGGGAGTTTACGTTTCTCGCACGGCCGTGCCCGCCGGCGTATATCCAGTCCATCGCGCTGGATCGCAAGCGCAGGATCATCTATGGGTTTGGCGCAGTACCGGAGGTATTCTTTCGCTACGACATCGACACGGGCAAGAGCCGTGTGATCGCCCATATCGGCAACGCCGCGGAATTCTGCGAAGCGCATAACCCCGTCATTGATAAGGACGGCAACGTGTGGGGCACTTACGGAATCCTGCGGGCGTTCTCGTACCGCACCGGCCCGGATTCGCTTCGGCTGTTCCGCTATTCGCCGGATACGGACGAGATGACATTCTTTGACCACGGCCTTCCCCGCACTGATGACCCGGCCGATAAGAGCAAGCCGGATACGTCCATTCTGGGCCCGGACGGCATGATCTACATCGGCACCGACGCGGGCTCGCTGATCCGACTTGATCCCGCTACTGCACAAGCCGAATTGCTGTGCTGCCCGTCGCCTGAAAGCCGCAGGCTGCCCGCGCTGGCTTTTCATCCTGAAAATCGGCTGCTTTATGGTATCTGCGGTGAACACTATAAGACTAAGCTTTTCGCTTATAATACCGAAAAAAGAGAGCTGGTGTTTTCTCAAGACGTGGTATGCGAGCAGGATGGCTTGCGGCCGGATCGAATTCATCACATGATATTTGCCGGATCCAATACGATTTATGCCGGCGAAAACGATAACAATGACCGTTCCTCTTATTTGTGGGAATTGGAGCTTGAGAACTGATTTGATAGAGTCGCAAATGGGGAAACCCATTGAAAATATATCATAAAAAATGGAGGTCATGATATGAAAAAGCGGATCGCATTTTTCCTTGCAATCGCAATGATTGTCACGCTGTTGGCGGGTTGCGGTGGAGGAACGTCCTCCACGCCGTCATCTGCACCTGCTTCGGGAGAGGGAAGCGGGTCTTCTGCACAGCCTGTGGGCACAGACAAGCTGGTGATTTGGTCGTACATGAATGAAGGCGAACCGATTTCTACTTGGGAGCAGTCCATTGTGGATGCTTACAGTGCTGAATATCCTGATGTAGAGGTGGAAATCGTGTTCTGTGGCCGCGAGATCGCCTCTCAATTTCAGACAAAGCTGAATGATAAGGAAGCTGATGATTTCCCTGACATCATTATCCAGAACACTGGAGTCTTGGCACCTCTGGCGCAGGAGGGGCTGTTTGAACCTTTGGATGAAGCCCTCACAACACCGGCTTACGACCAAGACAAAACATGGGGAGAAACTTTTATCCCCAATCTGATGGAAAGCATGAAAATAAACGGCGTGAGTTATTTCATTCCGGAGAGTATGTATACGCACGGCTTTTTCTATGATGCAGCGATGTTCAGAGAGCTCGGTCTGGAAGTGCCGAATACTTGGGATGACCTGATGGATGTCTGCGAAACTTTAAAAGAGAACGGTATCGCCCCCGTTACATTGGATGGTACCACCGATTTGTATAATGAGTGGTGGTTCATCCGCTTTGCCGAACGCTTAACGACAATGGAAAAAATCCATGCAGCGGCTAAGGGGGACGCAGCCTTTGCAGACGAACCTGCTTTTCTGAAAGCAGCGCAATATGTGGCTACATTCAGCGAGAATGGTTATTTCCAAGACGGAGCGGCAGGTTCTGTGTTTCCGGCCGCGCAGGCGTTGTTCACGCAAGGCAAAGCGGGATTGCTGTTCTGCGGCGCATGGATTCCTACGGAGATGGCCAGCCAGACCCCTCCCGAAATGGAAATGAAAATGTTCGCGTTGCCGGAGTTGCCGGATTCGGTCTCTCCTTGGCATGAAGAAATCTGGAGCAATGCGGCGGGCATCACGGTAGACGGAAAGAATAAAGAGAATGCCATCAACTTCTTAAAGATATTTTCTTCTATGGGCGTGCAGGAAGGGCTTACGGCATTGAAAAATCCCTCGCCTTTGGTAG
>ERZ791914.1543-NODE-1543-length-14999-cov-7.401231_pt1 | contig 14999 bp, 15 predicted proteins | sample MGYA00510140_ERZ791914 | MGnify/ENA primary metagenome ERZ791914 (study PRJEB30046, sample SAMN00792079) | human gut metagenome | study: EMG produced TPA metagenomics assembly of the A metagenome-wide association study of gut microbiota in type 2... | reverse complement strand
TGATAACATGAATCCATTTTGACGTAAAGAAGTTCTGGAGTCTAGGATTGTATCTAATTTTCTCCTTTTTGCGATTTGCGGTCACTTACCGGCGCCAGAAAGCGATGTCCAAAGCTTGGTGAGTAACAAAAAAACGCAACAAAAGACGATTTTCTCGCCTGATGCTGCGGGGTTTTTTAGACAGTAAAAAAGACAGCGGGATAAGCTGTCTTTTTTGGAGAAGGTATTTCTTCTTATGGGGTGTAGCAAAAACTATATAATGTATTGGGGGGTTTTTACGGTTATTATAGTACCATGACTCCCTCCAAAAGTGTGCACAAACTTCACAAAATTTAGTATTTGTTTTTATGCACTTTGTATACCCTATTCTTGAGGCATTTCATCTTTCGCTGTAAAAAGTGCCTCAAACTCATCGCGCTGAATCTTTTCCTTCTCTAAAAGAAGTGCTGCACACTTATGAAGAACATCCATATGCTGAGAAATAATCTTTCTTGCATCTGCATGGCAGCGGTCAATAATATCATGAACCTCTTTGTCAATCTCTTTTGCAACTTCTTCACTGTAGCTTCTGGTATGTGCCAGATCACGTCCGATAAAGACTTCATCTCCGTCATCCCCGTAAGTGATCAGCCCAAGCTTGTCAGACATACCATACTGCATGACCATTGCACGTGCTGTACTGGTTGCACGCTTAATATCATTTGACGCACCTGTTGTAATATCCCCAAAGATGATTTCTTCAGCAACACGTCCACCCAGAAGTGTCGTAATATCCTGCAGCATCTTGCCTTTGGTATTAAACATGTCATCATTTTCAGGAAGAGGCATGGTATATCCTGCGGCTCCCATTCCGGTAGGAATAATGGAAATCGTATATACTGGATCCATATCCGGAAGTACATGGAATAAGATCGCATGTCCGGCCTCATGATATGCTGTGATCTTCTTCTCTTTCTCAGAAATAACTTTGCTTCGTTTCTCTGCCCCGATACCAACTTTGATAAATGCATGCTTGATATCCAGCTGTGTAATATAACTGCGTCCTGATCTGGCAGCCATGATCGCAGCCTCATTCAGAAGATTTTCAAGATCTGCCCCTGTAAAACCGGCAGTTGTCTGCGCGATCTGTGCAAGATCCACATCTTCTCCAAGCGGTTTGTCTTTTGCATGAACTCTGAGGATTTCTTCCCTTCCTTTGATATCCGGGCGGCCTACTGCAACCTTACGGTCAAAACGGCCAGGACGAAGAATCGCCGGATCAAGGATATCCACACGGTTGGTAGCCGCCATAACGATAATTCCTTCATTTACACCGAAACCATCCATCTCTACTAGAAGCTGGTTCAGTGTCTGCTCTCTTTCATCATGACCACCACCCATACCGGTTCCACGCTGTCTTGCAACTGCATCAATCTCATCAATAAAGATGATACATGGTGCATGCTTCTTGCCCTCTTCAAACAGGTCACGTACACGGGATGCGCCGACACCGACAAACATCTCTACAAAATCAGATCCTGAAATAGAGAAAAACGGAACTCCCGCTTCTCCGGCAACTGCTTTTGCAAGAAGTGTCTTACCTGTTCCAGGAGGTCCTACAAGGATCACTCCTTTTGGAATCCTTGCTCCAACATTTGTATATTTCTGTGGAGCTTTCAAAAAATCAACAACCTCGACCAGATCTTCTTTTTCTTCCTGAAGACCTGCCACATTCTGAAATGTAACTTTTTTGTCATCCGGCAGCATCATTCGGGCACGGCTCTTTCCAAAATTCATCATCTTGGCATTACCTCCGCCTCCTGACATCTGACGGTTCATCATAAGAAACAGGAAAATCACCAGCCCACCTGTGAGAAGTACCGGAAAAAGTGTTGTCATAAATACACTTTCCTGCGGAACATCTGCCACTTCCGGATGAATGCCGTAGCCTTCCAGAAGCTTCTGTGCGTCTTTAACATCTGTTACATATACTTTTTTCTGCCCTTCACCTTCGATATCCGCAACAACGGAACCGGTAGGCACTTCCCTGTTCTGGTAGATTTTTGCAGAAGAAAGCTTACCATCCTCTGCTGCCTGTTTCATACTTTCCATTGAGTAACTGCTCTGTGATGCTACCTGATTGTTCAGATAAAAGTATCCGGCAACCAACATCACGATCAATACAAGATACAGGCCAATTCTGCCTGACTGTTTATTCACCTGCTGCTGTCTCCTTTCAATCCTGGTTTTCTAATTCAACCACCCCGATAAACGGAAGATTTCTGTATTTCTGTGCGTAATCCAGACCATATCCTACTACAAATTCATCCGGAATATTAAAACAGCAGTAGTCTACTTTTACGTCTTTTACCCTGCGTTCCGGTTTGTCCAGCAGTGTGCACAGACGGATGCTGTTTGGATTTCTTCCCTTCAGGATTTCGATCAGGTAGCTGAGAGTTCTTCCTGAGTCAATGATATCCTCCACGATCAGAACATCTTTGCCGATCAGCGGCTGATCCAGATCCTTTACGATTTTTACAACACCACTGGATTTTGTATCATCACCATAGCTGGATACTGACATAAAATCAAGGGATACCGGAACAGTAATTCTCTTTGCCAGTTCACAGGTAAAGAATACGCCACCCTTCAGAACACAGATAAGATGTATTTCCCTTCCTGCATAATCCCTGCTGATCTGGGCTGCGATCTGCTTAATTCTTGCATCCACTTCTTCTTCACTCAGTAAAACTTTGATTTTTTCACTCATTGTACGTTTCCTCCTTGGTATGTGATCTCCAATACCCTTCCTGTTTCGGAAGTGATTTTGTAACGCTCATTGATTCTTCCGCCTACGATCCACAAAACTTCATTTCCATCGACAACCAGTGGGAGTTTCCCTCTCAGTTCACCCGGAATTTTATCATCGATCATACAACGTGTCAGCTTCTTATGCCCGCCGCTCTGACTGACTGCCATATAGTCACCGCTTCTGCGTGTGCGGACAGTCAGTTCGCAATTTATTTTATCACAATCAAACCATTTCGTATACTTTTTTTCCAAAATCTTCTCACCATTATATGAATAAATTTTTGCAGTAAAGCATCCCTGCTTCCATTTCGTTTCTCCCGGAACAACAAGATTTTGGATTTTCAGTTCTTCTGTCTCACTATCTGATTCTGCGATCATATTTTTCTTTCGGATCTGTACTCCTTCATAAACTCTGGATGCCTCCAGTTCATATGGAAGATCTGCTTTTCGTCCAGTCTGCATACCATACAGATCTCTGATCTGCTTTATATGACCAGAGGTAAGGTCACTCTGATGTCCGCCTGTTACTTCTAATATCTCCCTGATCACATATGTCTGGATAATTGTTTCCTTTTTGAAAAACTCATGATCCAGGACATATCTGTCTTTTGCTTTCCTGTATCCTGCTGCCATTTCTCCTGCCAGCTTCGTAAAATAGGCTTCTGCCTGTCCGAATATTTCTGACGCTTCTGCCATATGTGTAACTGCCCTTGGATTTACTTCCTGCTCAATGAGTGGCAGAATGTGACGTCGTATACGGTTTCTCGTATAATCATCTTCCATATTGCTGCTGTCCAGAACTGTCTGAATGCTGTTCTCCTCTACATAATTGACGATTTCACTCCGTTCTAAACACAAAAGAGGCCGGATAATTTCTCCGTTCAGTGGCTTCAGCGAGCAGAGGCCCCTGATCCCGGTTCCCCTGGCCAGGTGATGCAGCATAGTTTCCGCCATATCATTTTGGTTATGTGCAAGCGCCACACGTACCTGTTCCGGTATCGCCACTGCATTTTCTTTCTCTTTTTCAAAAGCGATTCGACGAACTTTGCGGCCGGCTTCTTCGGTTCCCATCTTCCAACTGAGAGCCAGAGCAGGAACATCATAATTATATACTGCACACGGGATCTTCCATTCACTGCATATTTTCTCCACCATCTGCTGGTCCCGCAGAGCTTCTTTTCCACGGATTCCGTGATTTACATGTACTACGCGGAGACGATAGCCAAACTCATCTCTGAGTTCATTCAATATATGAAGCATTGTCATCGAATCCGGACCGCCAGAAACACCAAGGATGATCTCTGAACAATTTTGCAGCATTCCTGTTTCAGTCATAAATCTTTTTACTTTCTGCAATGTATCTTTATACATCTTCTTTTCTCCTGTGTTTTTATTTTCTTACCACATTCGCTACAAGGACCGTCATATCATCCCTCGCATGATAATCGCTGTACCCGAGTGCCCGTTCCAAAATCCCCCGGCTGATCTCTCTGGGTGTTTCATCCTGAATATCCATAATGATCTCTTTCATCGTCTCTTCCTCACATTCAACAGGCAGCGCGTCCATCACACCATCGGTCATCATGATCAGATAATCTCCATGATACAATTTTCTGGATGCCGTGTCAAAATCAATCCTCTGTACCAGTCCCGCCGCAAGGCTTTCTGATGAAATAGCTTCCACCCAATGGTCACGTTTGATAAATGTCGAAGCTGCACCTGCTTTTAGGAACTCACAGATTCCCGTATAGAGATCTACTGCACAGATATCTACCGTAGAGAACATTCCTTCCCTGCCTTTCAGAACAAGCGCAGAATTTACCATACGTGCCGCAGTCTCCTGAGAAAAGCCGGAATCCAGAAACTGTTCCAGAAGTTCCACTACTATCTCACTTTCTCTGCATGCGTCCATACCCGATCCCATTCCATCAGACAGACACATCACAAATCTTCCACTGTCTTCCTGTCTGCAGATATAATTATCCCCTGATACTTTTTCATTTTCTCTTGTAAGTCTGGATACTCCGTATAACATCTGATAACTGACGTCTTCTACAAAATGAATCGTATGAAATTCCCCATTTACAATACACCGGCTTCCCTGCACAGACGTCATATTACTTTCGCATAACTCTGAGAGCATCTGTGCGACCTCTGTTACAGAAACACACTGTCCGCTCCTGGCACGCAGAGTAAGAAAAATCTGTCTGCGCCCTTCAACTTTGTCCATCACCCACGCAGCTTTCAAAATCACATGTTTTCTTCGCAGATTCTTTTTCAGTTCTTCCTGAAATTCCGGTTCTGCTGCCGAAATATCATACAGATCATTTGCTACCGTCTCCATAATGGCCGCTGTCTCTGTCAGCTGCTGAGCCACTGCCAGCCGACTTTCGATCATACGATTCATCCATATAAGATTCTGTTTTTCCTGTCGAAACTGTTCGCGTACTTCTTCCAGATATTGCAATGATTTCCCGCATACGCTCCCCCATTGCATACGAAGTTTCTCAAGTTCTCCTTCATCATCTTTTTCGAGAGCACGTACCAGTGCTTCTCCCCCCTGACACATTGTTTCTGCCTGACTTCCCCAGCAGATTTCCCGATGATAGCAGTTACTGCACAGACGATCATTCGCATCCGTCAGAATACGCTCAATCTGCCCACTACTCAGGTATTCCTTTTTGTACGGCATTCCATAAAATGTATCCGCAAGTTTCTGAAAAGCTGCCGCATAGCGTTCCACTTTTTCTTTCTGAGGATGATCTTCTCCAATCGGAAATATTTCTTCTTTTTTCGACATTCTCCCCGTCAAAATAGTTTTTGCCATGTCCCGCAATATCAGCAGTACGCTGATCACGAGCATGGCAATTATCCATTCCTGCATATATCCCCCTCCCCTGATACTTCCCGGTAAGTATTACAATACTTTCACTAGAAAAATATTATAAGAGGGTTCTTTTAAAATATCTGTCAAATAAAGGAGATTGTTCCAGAAAACTTTTCTGCAAAATCTCCTTTATTTCTCTTCTTCAAATACAATCTCATTTCCTTTGACCAGACCAAGCTTATCTCTGGCAACTTCGGCTATATATTCATCCGTCTGCATGTACTCTTTCTGTTCATCTATTTCCTGTGTACGTTCCTGCTCACCTGCAATAGAATCTTCCAGCGCTGATGCCTTTGCATCGTATACAGCAATCCTCGCCTTAAGTGTCTGACTCTGATAAGTCAGTCCACCCAACAGAAGCAGAACAACAATAGCAATTGCTGCCATTCCAAGGTAGTTATTCGCTATTCTTTTTTTATTTTTTTTCTTTTTTGACTTTTTCAAAGCGTCTGCCCCTTCTATTACACCATAAACGTCTTTTCGTATGTCTATATGAAGAAATTTTACATCTTTTTACCAGAAATAGCAACCTATTTAACACAAAATTTGCAAAAATTCCACCAAAAGCAACACCTGCCAGCATAAAAAAGCGGATTCTGCCATAATTGCACTGATATAAAGCGGTAAAAAGCAGCAAACCAGCCAATAACCAGTACAAAATATCCACTGTACTGTTCCACATTCTGTCGCAGAACAAACGTCTTTTCAGCATATCGGTCAGCCTGTAAACAACAAGCATCCCTACTCCTGTTTCGAAAGCGCGAAAAAAAAGCAGTATTTCCAATCTGATATAACTGCTCATCTTACCGGAACATCCTTTTCAGCAAAGGTTCTTCTTTTTTCTGCGCATTCTTTGTCAGATAAGAAACACTGTTTACTTTTCCTTCAATCTCAGCCTCTCCCTTTTCGAGGTCAAGGCTTTTTACATGAAGCTGCTCTCCTTTGATCTGCACTTTCCCGGCCTCAGTCTGAAGCAATATCTCATTTTCATTAAACGAATGAATATCCTGAACACCTGTCAGTTTTCCATATTTACGCTCTTTTAGCGTCAGACCGTGCACCTTGCCTGTCTTTTTTTCTTCCAACCCCACAGCTCCCATCCTGCATTTACTGTTAATCTATGTGAGAGCCCTGTCCAATAGACACAAAAACGATCAAAGATAGCGAAAAAGATTCTCTGCGTCTTCTTTACGAACCGTTTCTTTGATATCCAGCACCTCAACCTTTACGTTTTTGCTTCCAAACTGGATTTCAATCGTATCACCGGCTTTTACCTGTGCTGACGCCTTGGCCGGGCGGTCATTGACCAGCACTCGTCCGGCATCACATGCCTCGTTCGCAACCGTTCTTCTCTTGATCAGACGTGAGATTTTTAAATATTTATCAAGTCTCATATATACCTCCAGAAAAACAAAAGGGGGAACATATCTGTCCCCCCTAAAAGCACGATTTACTTATTCGTTTACCATATCTTTCAGAGCTTTACCAGCTTTGAATTTCGGAGCTTTAGAAGCTGCGATCTTCATTGTTTCACCAGTCTGAGGATTTCTTCCTTCTCTTGCTGCTCTTTCACTTACTTCAAATGTACCAAAACCAACTAACTGGATTTTTCCACCTTTTTTTAATTCGGATGCTACAACATCAGTGAAAGATTTTAATACAGCCTCTACATCTTTTTTGGAAAGGTTTGTTTCTTTCGCCATTGCTGCTACTAATTCTGTTTTATTCATGGTGTTCCTCCTCTAAATAACCTCATTCTTATTTATTGCGTAATGCTTCCTTGGCATATGCACGCTATTTACTATATATAAACCTTTTATGTCAAATTGTCAAGGCTTTTCGGCTTTTTCAGGCTCTTCTTCTGTCGCTTTTTCCAATTGTTTCAACTCTTCCCACGAAAGCCCGGCCAGCTGTTTATCCTCCGGTGAAAAGATCTTCGGATGCCGGAATTTCATTTTAGATGAAACGTCTCGGATCACATCCTCAACGGTAAAAAGTCCCTCTTCTTCCGCGATCACACTGTGAAGAGCCACCTGAAACAGCACATCTCCCAGTTCCTCACAAAGATTTGTGCTGTCATTTTCTTTTGAAAGACGGTCGATTCCTTCCAGTACCTCATTGCTTTCTTCCAGCAGATATTTTTTCAGGCTTTCATGCGTCTGCACACTGTCCCACGGACAATTTCGGCGTATTTTCCTGACAATTTCCATAAAATCATCAAATTCCCGCATATGCAAGTTTACATCATGGAGTCAACCATATCCAGAACAGCTTTGCCCATGACTGCTGATTTTTCATCCGCATCTGCCAGAGATGTACCTTTTACTCCGTAGTAGAACTTAACTTTTGGTTCTGTACCAGACGGACGAACACATACCCAGGCATCATTTGTCAGTTCATAATAAAGGACATTGGAATTCGGAAGTCCTGTCGGTGTAACTTCGCCTGTTTCCAGATTTTTGATCGTGTCTGCTTTGTAATCTCTTACAGCAACCACTTTGTGTCCTGCAAATTCTGCCGGCGGATTCTGGCGAAGTGAATTCATGATATCCTGAATCTTCTGCAGGCCTTCAATACCTTTCATAGTTACAGCTTTGATATCGTCTTTGTAATATCCAAACTGTTCATACATCTCGATCATTGCATCCCACAGAGTCTTACCCTGCGTCTTATAATATGCTGCTGCTTCGCAAAGTGCCATTGTCGCAACGATTGCATCCTTATCTCGTGCATATGTACCGATCAGGCAGCCATAGCTCTCTTCAAATCCAAAGAGATAAGATCCTTTTCCGCTCTTTTCAAATCCAAGGATCTGCTGTCCGATAAACTTAAATCCTGTAAGGACCTCGATCAGTTTTACACCATAACCCTTGGCGATTGCATCTGCAAGATTGGTTGTAACAATTGTCTTGATCAGTGCACCGTCCTCCGGAAGGCTTCCGTTTACGGCTTTGCGCTGGCTGATCTCATAGTTTGCAAGAAGGCATCCGGACATGTTTCCTGTCAGGTCATGATATTCTCCGTTTTTGTCTTTGACACGAACGCCAAGACGGTCTGCATCCGGATCTGTTGCAAGAACAAGATCTGCATCTACTTCTTTTGCAAGTTTCAGACCAAGTTCAAAAGCTTCTGCTGCTTCCGGATTCGGATAACTTACTGTTGGGAAATCTCCATCCGGAAGTTCCTGTTCTTTGACAACATAAACGTTCTCAAATCCAAGTTCTTTGAGGATTCTTCTTGCAGGAATGTTACCAGTTCCATGAAGTGGTGTGTACACGATCTTCAGATTCTTTCCTTCTGCCTGGATAGCATCCATATGAATAACCTGTTTCTTCAGTTCTGCCATGTATGCATCGTCCACTTCTTTGCCGATCACCTCGAAAAGGCCTGCTTTTTCGGCTTCAGCCTTGTCCATAGTCTTAACAGTATTCCAATCGGAAATTGCCTTAACTTCTCCCATGATTCCGCTGTCATGTGGCGGTGTGATCTGTGCACCATCCTCCCAGTATACTTTGTATCCATTGTATTCCGGTGGGTTATGGCTTGCAGTTACATTGATACCGGCAACACATCCCAGATGACGTACCGCGAAAGAAAGCTCCGGTGTAGGTCTTAATGTCTCAAAGATATACGCTTTAATTCCATTTGCTGCAAGACAAAGAGCTGCTTCCTGTGCAAATTCCGGTGACATATGGCGAGAATCATATGCGATTGCAACACCCTGGGATTTCTTGTCTACTTTTGCGATATAATTTGCAAGCCCCTGTGTTGCTCTTCTGACAACATAGATGTTCATACGATTGGTTCCGGCTCCAATGATTCCACGAAGACCAGCTGTACCAAACTCCAGATCCATATAAAAACGTTCTTTTATCTCATTTTCATCCTCTGCAATACTTTTCAATTCCTCTTTTGTTGCTTCGTCGAAGTATGGGTTTGCAATCCACTGCTCATAAACCTCTTTGTAATCCATACTAAAATACCTCCCTGTACAATGTATTTCCGACAGTTTCACTACTGTCTTTGATAGTTCTATATTATACACCTCTTCAGAAGAAAAAGGAAGCACAATATCGTTTCCACGCCTCCCGCTGTCGTATCAGATTTTGTAGTTTTTCTGTATTTTTCACAGAAATCCAGGTTTTGCGATGCGTATAATAATAATTTGCAAGTTTCCAGTATTTTTCAGGATAACTGAATCGAATCTTAAGATTTTTCCATTCTTCTTTGCTCACGGGTTTTATCTCATGATATGCTTTCAGCATTTCTTTTCCAAAGCGGACATCCCAGTTATATTTCTCGAGAATTTTTCTCATGAAGCGATACAAATCAGCCATTTGCGTATCAAATCCCCAATGTTCAAAGTTTGTAACTGCAGTTCCACTTTTTAAGATCAAAACATTATGCTGGTTATATTCTCCGTGGCAGACTTCACCCTCCGTTTCTGCTTTCTGGCGCAACTCCTGATAACCGGACTCTCTTAATGCCGCATACGCCTCTTCTCCGTCTCTCAGGAAATCTTCTACTGTTGCCAGATATATTTTTTCAAAAGGACTGGATGCTCCCCGTTTTCTGATAAAACTGCGGATTTTTTTTAATTCCTGATTATGCCGCAGATATCCATTTTCCAATGACGGTTCTATATAATATTCTACAGTCGGTATATGCATGCGCTGATGCAGTTCTGCCATGGTGCGAATACTTTTGAAAATGTCTTCTTTGGAACGTGTATCGCATTCTCTGCCCTCATACCAGTACTGCATTGTATATGGAATGCCGTCACGGTCGCGGCTGACCAGATTTTCTTCCTGATTTGGAATATAGCAGTCCACCTTGCCGCCCTGACTCTGGATCTGCAGAAGCAATTCCTGTTGTTTCTGTAGTTTTTTTTCTGTTCCTTTGAATTCTTTTACGATGACAAGTCCTTTTTCTGTATGGCACAGAAGTCCGCCACGTGTCCGGGCTGTAGATTCGGCGGTGAGGCCATACTGCTCCAGTGTGCTGAGTCCATAATCATACAAATAAAAATCCCCCTCTTGATTTTGTACCTTCTATCTTATGTAGGGGGAATCCAGAAAATGTATGATCCATTAATTAATATTCTCTTTCCTTGCAGGAATTTCGACATACAAATGTACTGTCTAAATTTTTAATATTTTTCTTTATTTATAAATTCCATTAACTTCTCTTTTGTATTATCGGAAGGTTCTTCGAGCACATGTTCCAGCATCTCCTTCAACACCTCTCCGAGTTCCGGTCCTGGATTATATCCGGCCTGGATCAAATCTCTTCCTGTCACGGCAAGTGTCTTTAACGAAACGCATTGATTCTCCTCTACCACCTTATGATAACACTCTGCCACCCCTTTCAGTCGGGCAGATTTTTCCTCTCGGCGATACTCACTCTGGGCAAGCATATCCGCCTCCTGTACTTCGAGATACATCGGAAACAGATCTTCTCCGATCCGGTTCACCGCACGTCTTACCGAACGCATTTCCGGCATCGGGCGGTCGTCATGATATTTGATCAGTCTGGAGACTTTACTGATCGTATCGTTGTCAAATTTCAGCCGGCGAAGAATGCTTTTGGCCATTTTTTCACCTTCCGGTGCATGCATCTTGAAATGATCACGCCCATTTTCATCGGTCTTTCGCATCACTGGCTTCGCAATATCATGAAGTAGCATCGTCAGCCGAAGGACTTTGTCCGGCCGCACCAGAAGCAGGCTGTGAAGAATATGTTCTCCTACTGTATAACAATGATGCGGCGTATTCTGTTCAGTCTCCATACATGCATCAAACTCCGGTAGAAATTCTCTGGTAATTCCGGTCTCATAAGCCACTCGGAGATAATCCGGATGTGGTGACACCAGAAGCTTCACCAGCTCTGTCTGGATTCGCTCTGCACTGACACATTTCAGATTCGGTGCCAGTGCTTGAATACCAGCCTTCGTTTTTTCTTCAATTGTAAATCCCAACTGTGCGGAAAAGCGCACTGCACGCAGGATCCGAAGTGCATCTTCATGAAAACGCTCCATCGGATCACCGACACAGCGTACGATTTTATGCTCCATATCTTCCATTCCATGAAAAAGATCTACAAGACCTCTTTCCGGATGATATGCCATTGCATTGATCGTAAAATCTCTTCGTTTCAGATCTTCTTCCAGACTCGAAGTAAACATGACCTGCTTTGGATGGCGTCCATCTTCGTAATCTCCATCCACACGATACGTCGTTACTTCATAGCCTTCTTTATCCATTAATACGGTCACTGTTCCATGCTGCAATCCAGTATCCACCGTGCGCTGGAACAGTTCCTTCACCTGCTGCGGAGAAGCAGATGTGGTGATATCCCAGTCGTTGGGGTTGCGTCCCAGAATAGAATCTCTGACGCATCCACCGACAACATAAGCCTCATAACCGTTTTCCTCTAAAATGTGCAGTATTTTTTCCGCATTGGAAGGAATCGTTAATTTCATATTAGTATGCTCTTCCCCAGTAAACCATCTTCTTAGCCGGTTTTCCGCAGCATACGCAGACATCGCTCAAGTGTTCCTGTTCAAACGGCATACATCTGGATGTTGCCTGAACATCTTCTTTGATCTTGTCTTCGCATTCACGGTTTCCACACCACATAGCTTTTACAAAGCCAGGTTTGTTGTTGATGGTATCTTTGAATTCTTCATAATTCGTTGCAACATATGTGTGTGCATCACGATGTGCACGTGCGCGCTCCAGCATATCTTTCTGCATGGTATCCAGAACTTCCTGTACTTTGGCTGCAAGCTCTTCGAAAGAAACCACATATTTTTCTCTTGTATCACGACGACAGATAACAGCCTGTCCGTTCTCGATATCTTTCGGGCCACATTCGATACGAACCGGAATTCCTCTCATTTCCTGCTCAGCAAATTTGAATCCCGGGCTTCTGTCTGTGTCATCAACTTTAACACGGATGCTAGCTGCTTTGAGTGCTGCAAACAGTTCATCTGCCTTTTCCAGAACACCCTCTTTACGCTGCTGAATCGGAATGATAACAGCCTGTGTCGGAGCAATTCTCGGAGGCAGAACAAGTCCGCTGTTATCACCATGAACCATGATGATCGCACCGATCATACGTGTTGTCATACCCCAGGATGTCTGATGCACATATTTCAGTGTGTTATCTTTGTCTGTGTACTGGATGCCGAATGCTTTTGCAAATCCGTCACCAAAGTTATGGCTGGTACCGGACTGAAGTGCTTTTCCATCGTGCATCAGAGATTCAATTGTGTAAGTTGCTACTGCACCTGCAAATTTTTCTTTGTCTGTTTTCTGACCTTTGATTACCGGAATTGCCAGAACTTCTTCGCAGAAATCAGCATACAGATTCAGCATCTGGATCGTTCTTTCTTCTGCTTCTTCTGCTGTTGCGTGAGCAGTATGTCCCTCCTGCCACAGGAATTCTCTGGAACGAAGGAACGGACGGGTTGTCTTTTCCCAACGTACTACAGAACACCACTGATTATAGACCTTCGGCAGATCTCTATGAGACTGGATGTCTTTCTGATAAAAATCGCAGAACAGAGTCTCAGAAGTCGGACGAACGCAGAGACGCTCCTGCAGTTCATTCAGTCCACCATGTGTTACCCACGCTACTTCCGGTGCAAATCCTTCTACGTGATCTTTTTCTTTCTGCAGAAGAGATTCCGGAATAAACATCGGCATGTACACATTCTGCACACCTGTTTCTTTGAATCTGCGGTCCAGTTCATGCTGGATATTTTCCCAAATCGCATAACCTGCCGGTTTGATTGCCATGCATCCTTTTACACTTGTGTAGCCGCACAGTTCCGCTTTTTTGACAACGTCTGTATACCACTGTGCAAAATCGTCTTCCATGGAAGTGATCGCTTCAACTAATTTCTTTGCCATCGTTCTTTTCTCCTTTTTAATATGATGATGCCGGAATCAAAAAACTCCGACCAGATACATGCCGGGATAAAAAGCATCAAAAAAAGCCCTTCAGATCCCGGTAAAGGGACCGAAGGACTTCGGCGGTACCACCCTAATTAACAATTCCCGAAGGAACTGCTCTCTCTAGATCCTTTAACGCAGGAAACACGCCATGCTTCAATCACATGGAGCTCAGAGGCCGGTTCCATGATTCACGCACAGAATCCTCACACCAGATGGATTCCTCTCTGAGATTGCTCCTCATGTACTATTCTCTTCATCGCTAATAAACTTATTAAAATAAGCCGGATAACTCTTAATTCATCCGAACTTATCTTATTTTAAATAAAAATAATCCGAGTGTCAACCCCAAAGTAAACGCCCTGGAATCATTTTTTCACCATTTTTACACAGAAAGTTTGATTTCCCTTCCTGTCCGATTATATTTGTAATATCTTACCCCCGCTGCATCCAGCATCCTTTTGGATGCAATGACAGACGGTGTGTGCTCGTATTTGTCACAGTCATACACAACCGTTTTGATCCCTGCCTGGATGATCGCCTTGGCACATTCATTACACGGAAAAAGCGAAACATAGAGCTTTGCACCTTCCAGACTTCCACCCCGGTAATTCAGGATCGCATTCAGCTCGCTGTGAGTCACATACAGATATTTGGTGTCAAGCGGATCTCCTTCACGTGCCCACGGAAATTCATCATCTGAGCAGCCCTTTGGAAATCCATTATAACCCATGGAAAGAATCTTGTTATCATTGCTGACAATACAGGCACCCACCTGTGAATTCGGATCCTTGGAACGCATTCCGGAGAGCATTGCCACTCCCATGAAATACTCGTCCCAGGAAATATAATCCTCACGTTTTTTGATATGTACAGCCACCGTAAAAACCTCCCCTGTTTTTAGATTTCCGGATAAGCGTCTGTGATATCTGTATCCTCTTCGATCTGTTTGATTCTGCGGATATGACGTTCTTCCTCTGAGAACGGTGTATTCAGGAATGTATCCACAATCTTGACTGCCAGTCCTGGTCCTACTACTCTGCCGCCCATTGCAAGAATGTTGGCATTGTTGTGAAGTCTTGTTGCTTCTGCACTGAAACAATCGGAACAAAGAGCTGCACGAATACCTTTGAATTTATTTGCTGTGATAGAAATACCGATGCCTGTTCCACAGATCAGAATACCTTTTTCACAGTCACCATTCTGAATCGCAATGGCTACTCTTTTGGCATAGATCGGATAATCCGTAGAATCTGTACTGTCACATCCGAAATCTTTATATTCGATATTATTCTCCTCTAAATATTTAATAATCTCCTGTTTCAGTTCATAACCGCCATGGTCACATCCTAATGCTATCATTT
>ERZ791914.1530-NODE-1530-length-15211-cov-4.245711_pt1 | contig 15211 bp, 10 predicted proteins | sample MGYA00510140_ERZ791914 | MGnify/ENA primary metagenome ERZ791914 (study PRJEB30046, sample SAMN00792079) | human gut metagenome | study: EMG produced TPA metagenomics assembly of the A metagenome-wide association study of gut microbiota in type 2... | reverse complement strand
GAACCCGCCCGCGAAGCGGAATCCGCGGTAAAGACCGACGAGGACGGCGAATTTATCGAAGTGGACCTCTCGCGTCCCGAAGGGCGGCTGGTGCTCGGCCCCGGCGGACTCGTCGAGCTGGAGCGTCCCTCGACACCCTCGGCCGCACCCTCCGCCGTAACTCCGGTCCGCAATATGCCCGTTTCCGACGGCCCGTTCACCGAACTTACCGTAGGCGGAGATGCCGGCGCATCTTCCCCGGCTACCCTCGCCGGAGCCGCTCCCGAATCCCTTTCCGGTTCCGAATCCCTTTCCGGCCCCGCATCTCTCGCCGCGGCTGCTTCCGCATCCGGAGATGCGCCTGTGCATGGAGCTGGCTCCGCGCCCGAATATGAATCCGCACCCGCCGACGCATCTGTTTCCGCGGGTTCGGCCGGTGCCGAAGGCGTCGTCGTTACGGTCGAAGCCAACGAGGCCCGCATGGTCGACGAACGGGCGATCACGACCGAGAGCTACGATCCGCTGAAGGACCTCGTGAACTACAGCAAGCCGCCCGTGACGCTTCTGGAGGACTACCAGTCCGATTCGGAGGTTAGCGACGAGGAGATTTTCGACAACAAGACCCGCATCGAGGAGACGCTCAAGAATTTCGGCATTCCGATCCAGCGCATCAAGGCCACCGTCGGTCCCACGGTCACGCTCTATGAGATCGTGCAGGCGCAGGGCGTCAAGATTTCGAAGATCCAGAGTCTCGAAAACGACATAGCCCAGAGCCTTAAGGCGCTGGGTATCCGCATCATCGCGCCCATTCCCGGCAAGGGAACCATCGGCATCGAGGTCCCCAACCGCGACAAGCAGGTGGTGTCGATGTACTCCGCCGTGCGTTCGCTGCGTTTTCAGGAGTCGAAGGCCGAGCTTCCGGTGGTGATCGGCCGCACGATCCAGAACGAAAACTACGTCTTCGATCTGGCCAAGATGCCGCACCTGCTGGTCGCGGGCGCCACGGGTCAGGGTAAGTCGGTGGGACTCAATGCGATCATCACCTCGCTGCTCTACCGCAAACACCCCGCGCAGCTGAAGTTCGTGATGATCGACCCCAAGATGGTCGAATTCTCGCTCTACGCCAAGATCGAACGGCATTTCCTCGCCAAGATGGAATCGGAGGACGATGCGATCATCACCGATCCCCGCAAGGCGGTCTATGCGCTCAACTCGCTCTGTACGGAGATGGACAACCGTCTGGAACTCTGTAAGAAGGCCGGGGCGCGCAATATCGCCGAATACAACGAGAAGTTCACTTCCCGGCGGCTCAATCCGCATAACGGCCACCGTTACCTGCCTTATATCGTCGTCGTCGTCGATGAGTTCGCCGACCTGATCATGACCGCCCGCGAGGTCGAGGGACCCGTGATGCGTCTGGCGCAGAAAGCCCGCGCCATCGGCATCCACCTGATCATCGCCACGCAGCGTCCCGACGTGAAGGTCATCACGGGCGGCATCAAGGCCAACTTCCCGGCCCGTATCGCCTTCCGCGTGATGCAGATGATCGACTCGCGCACGATCATCGACCAGCCGGGCGCCAACCAGCTGATCGGGCGCGGCGACATGCTCTTCTCGAAGGACGGCGAGCTGACCCGTATCCAGTGTGCGCTGGTCGAGACCAAGGAGGTGGAGCGCGTCGTCGATTACATCTCCCGCCAGCAGGGCTATACCGAAGCCTATCCGCTGCCCGACTATACGCCCGATGCGGACGGCGGCGGCAGTCAGGGCAGCGAGGAGTCCGCTCCGGTGAAATACGACTCGCTCTTCGCCGAGATCGCCCGCGACGCAGTTTCGGGCGGCAATATCTCGACCTCGATGATCCAGCGCAACTACGAAGTCGGCTTCAACCGCGCCGGTCGCATCATGACGCAGCTCGAACGCGCCGGTATCGTCGGCCGCCAGCAGGGGGCCAAGCCGCGCGACATTCTGTTCCACGACCTGCCGTCGCTCGAAGCCAAACTGCAGGACCTCGGTTTATTCTGATGCTTACGCCCATGAAACGACTTTTGTTCGCAATAGTGCTGCTGTCTGCGGCCCGGACGGCCGCCGCCCGCGGGATGTTTTCCGAAACCTTCGCCGTAACCGAAACCGCCGTCGCGTCCACTGTTTCCATGCTTTCTGCCGAAGCTACCATGTCCGCTGTTTCCTCGGTGTCAGCCGAAACCGCCGCATCCGCTGTTTTCTCAGTGTCTGCCGAAGCTGCCGCGTCGGGTCTTCGTGCGGTTTTCCCGGAAACCACCGTATCCGCTGTTCCTGCGGCCGCAGGTGATTTCTTCCGGTCCGGCGTTCCGGTTGCTGCTGCGTCTCCCGCATCCTCCGCGGCGGTTGCCGCCCTTGCGCCTTCTGCCGACGGACGGGCCGCTGAGATTCTCGAAAAACTGGCTGCGGGATTCCGTGCGCTGGGCGCTTACGGAGTGACGTTCGAGGTCAGCTCGGACGAATACACCACCCGCGGCCGTTATGCCGTCGAGGGTGAAAACTACTATATCGCGGTGGGGGAGGCGGAGGTCTACTGCGACGGCAAAATTCGCTACGAGATCGACAACCGCCGCCGCGAAGTGACCATCGACGACGTGGATACTTCAAGCCGTAATCTGCTCAGCAACCCCGCCCATGCCTTCGACTTCATCGGCACCCAGTATGCCCCCTCGCTGGTGAGCGACGCGAACGGCCGGGCCGTCGTGCGGCTGACCCCGACTTCGGCGAACGCCTCGCCCGCCGGGGAGATTCTCGTTACGGTCGATACTGCCGCAATGCGCCCCGAATCGCTCCGCTACGATTACGACGGCGAGCAGGTCGGCATTGCCGTTCTCGGTGTCGCGCCGCTCGATACGCCGCTCAAAGCTTTCTCCAAAGGGGACTACAAAGGTTACGAATTTATCGACTTCCGCTGATACGCCTGCGCGGATATACTCCGGCGGATACAATAACTGGATACGAACGGCGTGCGTATGTGACGGCTCATGCCCCGGATTGCGCGCCGGGCTGCCGCGTCCCTGCTGCCGCGGGAATTTCCTGCCGCTTATTTCCGGTTGAGATACCAGTACAGCCCGCCCACGAAGAGACCGCCGCCCACGATGTTGCCGAGCGTGGCCGGAACCAGATTGCCGGCGAACAGTTCCGCCGCCGATACCGGTGCGCCGAGCAGCATGCCCAGCGGGATGAAGAACATGTTGGCGATGCAGTGTTCGTAGCCGATCACCACGAAGCACATGATCGGAAAAAACAGCCCTATCATACGTCCCGGCACGTCGTTGGCGCTCATTCCGAGCCATACGGCCAGACATACCAGCCAGTTGGCGCCCACGCCGCGCAGGAAAACCGTGCCCCACGGCAGCGATACCTTCGCCTGCGCAATATTGCAGGCCGCTTCCCGCCACATTTCCGACGACAGCACGCCGGGCAGAACCACCAGAAAATAGGTGAAGAAGAGCGCCCCTGCGAAATTTCCCAGCCACACGAGCGTCCAGTTGCGCGCTACTTTGCCCCAGCCGTACCGGCGGCCGAGCGCCCCCGGCATCAGCACGGCGTTGTTGCCCGTGAACAGCTCGGCTCCGGTGAATACCACCAGTATAAGCCCCAGCGGGAATACCGCGCCCGACAGCAGACGCTGGAATCCGGGCGCTTCGGCCGCTCCGGGAAATCCGAATCCGGCCATCAGCGAGAACAGGCCGCCTATGGCGATGTATGCGCCGGCCAGAAAAGCGAGTATGAGGGTCTTGCCGGCCGTATTTTGCAGTTTGTCCGCCGCGGAGCTTCCGGCCAGCGCGAGGACCTCTTTGGGGGTATTGATTCGGGTCATAAAATTCGGGTCGAAGCCGCAAAGGTAAAAAATCCTCCCGAAACGGCAAAAAAGCGGGGCGTGCTTCCCGGAAATCGTTTTTCCCGACTTTTCCCCTGCGTCTGAAAACGCATCTGCCCCCACCCGGCCGCGGCCGCCGGCTCTCGCCCGGCTGCAAACAGGCTCGTTTTCTCCCGACACCTCGTCGGGAGATTTTTTTCAGGCCGTCAGATCGGCGGAAAAGGGGCAAAAACGGGGTGTCGGTCCGGAAATCTTGTGCGCCGGCGTCAGATTTATCGCCCTAAAGTTGCTCAGATCGGAAATAAATCGTATTTTTGTTCGTTAAAAGACCGTAATTTCAAGAGACAAGATGCTAACTGAAGAAGAAAAGAATGCCGGTTTGGTAGGACGTATCATTCCTATCAATATCGAAGAGCAGATGAAGTCGGCGTACATCGACTATTCGATGTCGGTCATCGTGTCGCGCGCGCTTCCCGATGTGCGCGACGGCATGAAGCCCGTACACCGCCGCATCCTCTACGATATGAGTGCGGAGCTCAACCTCTACTCCGATAAGCCCACCCGTAAGTCGGCCCGTATCGTCGGTGACGTGCTCGGTAAGTTCCACCCCCACGGCGATATGTCGGTCTACGACGCCATGGTGCGTCTGGCTCAGGACTGGTCGATGCGTTATCCGCTGGTCGACGGTCAGGGTAACTTCGGTTCTATGGACGGCGACTCGCCTGCGGCCATGCGTTACACCGAGGCCCGCATGAAGAAGATCACCGACGAGGTGATGGCCGACATCGACAAGGAGACCGTGGACTGGACGCTCAACTTCGACGATACGATTCCCGAACCCACGGTGCTTCCCACCAAGATTCCGCTGCTGATCGTCAACGGCGCGAGCGGTATCGCCGTCGGCATGGCCACCAACATGGCCCCGCACAACCTGAGCGAGGTCGTAGACGCCTGCTGCGCCTATATCGACAATCCCGAAATCACGGGCGAGGAGATGCTGCAGTATATCAAGGGTCCTGACTTCCCGACGGGAGGTATCATCTACGGCTACGAGGGTGTCCGCGAGGCGATGCTTACGGGCCGCGGCCGCGTTATGATGCGCGCCAAGACCGATATCGAGCATACTCCCAGCGGCCGCGAGTGCATCGTCATCACCGAGATTCCCTACATGATCAACAAGGCCGAGATGATCAAGAAGATCGCCGACATGATCAACGAGAAGAAGATCGAGGGCATCTCCTATATCAACGACGAATCGGACCGCAACGGCCTTCGCATCATCATCATTCTCAAACACGACGCCGTCGCCAGCGTCGTGCTGAACACGCTCTTCAAGAATACGCCGCTGCAGACTTCGTTTGCTGTGAACAATATCGCGCTGGTGAACGGCCGTCCCCAGATGCTTCCGATGCGCGATCTGGTCAAGCATTTCGTCGATCACCGCCACGACGTGGTGGTGCGCCGTGCGCGCTTCGACCTGAAGAAGGCCGAGGAACGCCTGCATATCGTGCAGGGTCTGCTGATCGCGCAGGACAACATCGACGAGATCGTGCACATCATCCGTTCGTCGCAGACGCCCGACGCCGCCAAGCAGACGATGATCGAGCGCTTCGACCTGAGCGACATTCAGGCTTCCGCCATTATCGAGATGCGCCTGCGCGCCCTGACCGGACTCGAATACGGCAAGCTGATCGCCGAGCGCGACGAACTTACCAAGCAGATCGCCTACCTCAAGGAGGTGCTCGAAAACGTCGGCATGCAGATGCAGATCATCAAGGACGAACTGCTCGAAATCAAGGAGAAATACGGCGACGAACGCCGCTCGGAGATCGTTTACTCTTCCGAGGAGTTCAACCCCGAAGACTTCTACGCCGACGACGACATGGTCATCACCATTTCGCACATGGGCTATATCAAGCGTACGCCGCTTGCCGAGTACCGTACGCAGAACCGCGGCGGCGTCGGCGCCAAGGGCAGCGCCACGCGCGACGAAGACTTCATCGAACATATCTACGTGGCTTCGATGCACAATACGATGCTCTTCTTCACGGAGAAGGGCCGCTGCTTCTGGCTCAAGGTGTACGAGATTCCGGAAGGCGCCCGCTCTTCGAAGGGCCGTGCCATCCAGAACGTCATCCAGATCGAACCCGACGACAAGGTCCGCGCCTACATCAACGTCAAGCGTCTGAACGACGAGGAGTACGTCAACAACAACTTCATCATCATGTGTACCAAGGACGGTACGATCAAGAAGACCAAACTCGAAGCCTACTCGCGTCCGCGTCAGAACGGCGTGAACGCCATCGTCATCCGCGAGGGCGACCAGCTGATCGAGGCCAAGCTCACCAGCGGTCAGGCCGAGGTGATGATCGCGGCCCGCGACGGCAAGGCCATCCGCTTCAACGAGAGCACGGTGCGTCCTATCGGACGTGTCGGTGCGGGTGTCCGCGGCATCTCGATCGAGGAGAGCGACGAAGTTGTCGGCATGATATGTGTCGAACCCGATTCGAAGCAGGACGTACTGGTGCTGAGTGAGAACGGTTACGGCAAACGTACCGATCTGGACGAATACCGCATCACCAACCGCGGCGGCAAGGGTGTGAAGACGATCAATGTAACGGAGAAAACCGGCAAACTTATCTCCATTCAGGCCGTTACGGACGACAACGACCTGATGATTATCAACCGTTCGGGACTTACCATACGTACGGCAGTGTCGCAGATCCGCCTTGCGGGCCGCGCGACGCAGGGCGTGCGTATCATCAACCTGCGCGAGGGCGACGCCATTGCTTCGGTGATGGCCGTGCCGGCAGCGGGCGATGAAGACGAAGAAGTACAATCCGCAGAGGGCGCTGCAACCGGGAATGACGCCACTCCCGAAGCGGACCGTCCGGCGGAGGAGTAACGAAGAAATGACTTTAAAACATTAAAATTCAATCTGTTATGAAAAAAGTATTTTTGACGGTCCTTGCGGTGGCTCTCGTAGCAGTTACTGCCGTTCAGGCCCAGAAAGTAAACAAGTCGGCGCTTGTATCCAAGATCGAGAAGAGCGACGCCGACATCGCCGATGCGAAGAAGGGCGCCAAGGCTGCGACGTGGATCAACCGCGGCAAAGCCTTCTACGAAGCGGCTATCGAACCGACGAAGAACCTTTTCGTCAATATGGACGCCGCGATGCTCAAGCTGGCCGTCGGCGAACCCGCCTCGACCGAATCGGTGACGCTCGTCAACGTTCCCTACGAGGCTTGGGTCTATCCTTGGTTCACGGCATATATCAAGGACGGCAAGATCGCGACTTGGAGCCAGACGCAGTGGGTGATTGAAGACGCTCCCGCCAAGGCTATCGAAGCCTATAACAAGGCTTACGAAATGGACCCCAAGACGGCCGATAAGGTCAAGGAGGGTCTCAAGCAGATCAGCGACTTCTGCTCGCAGGTGGGTAACACGGGTATCGACACCGGCAATTACGCCGATGCCGCCGACGCCTATGCATTGGCTTTCGAAGCCCAGTCCAGCCCCGCTCACGGCAATCCCGAACCCGCGCTGCTCTACTATGCGGGTTACCTGCGCACGGTGGACGGCGCTGCGAACCCCGCTTCGTTCGTCATCGGTGCCGATTACCTGAACAAGGCGCTCGAACTGGGCTATAACGACGAGGAAGGCAATATCTACTATTACCTTTTCCACTGCTATTACGGCCAGAAGGACGCCGACAAGGCCAATGTCCTGAAAGCCAAGGATGCGCTGGTCGCCGGTATCAAGAAGTTCCCGAAGAACGAGCGTATTCTCGACGGTCTGGTGCAGCTCTATACCAATCCTGAGGATTCGGTGGGCGACCCCGCCGACTTGGTGGCGCTGATCGACGCGGCTATCGAGAGCAATCCGGAGAATGTGGACCTCTGGTTCGGCCGCGGCCGTATCTTCTTCGCGCTGAAGCAGTACGACGAAAGCATCGCATCGTTCCGGAAGGTCGTCGAACTGAAACCCGACCTCTTCGAAGGCAACTACTATCTGGGCGTGTTCTACACGATCAAGGCCGACGAGATGAACAAGGTGATGAACGAGAAGCAGTACAGCAGTCAGGCCGCTTACGATGCCGACCTGAAAGCCGCCAATGCGGTCTATATGGAGGCTATTCCGTGGTTCGAGAAGGCCCACGAGCTGAAAGCCGACGACTTCAATACGCTCGACATGCTCAAGCAGCTCTGCTTCCGTCTGCGCGACGAACCCGGCATTCAGGAGAAGTACGACAAATACTTCCCGCTCTGGAAAGCTGCCAAGGGCGAATAACCGGCCGCATAACGGGCGGGACAGCCCGCCGGCAATATAGAACCACCCGACTCGCAGGAGCCGGGTGGTTTTTGTTTGCGCTCTTTTGTCCGGCGCTTTATTCGATGCTATGTCCGGTGCGCACTCCGAATAAGGAATAGCCCCCGAACTTAATTCGGGGGCTATTCCTTATCCAGCTCCATCTGCCGCAGTATTCCCCGCCGGTCGAGGATAAAACGCTTCATCAGCCGGAAGTGGGAGGTCTCCTCCAGTTCGGTCGGTTCCAGTCCGCGGTCCGTGATTTCGTATATCTCGGCGCCGGGGTAGGACATGACGATCGGCGAGTGGGTGCTGATGATGAACTGCGACCCCTGCTCGGCCAGCTGCTTCATCCGGCACAGCATGTACATCTGGCGCGAGGGGGACAGTGCGGCTTCCGGCTCGTCGAAAATATAAAGTCCGTGTCCGAAGAGCCGGTGTCCGAGCAGCGCCAGAAAACTTTCGCCGTGCGACTGCTGGTGCAGCGACTTGTCGCCGTAATATTTCAGTACGCCGTCGGCGACGTTTTCGATTTCCGTCGCCACGTTGTAGAAACTCTCCGCCCGCAGGAAATAGCCGTCGCGCGGCTGGAGACCGCGTCCCAGAACGATATGTTCGTAAAGGCCCGAATGGCTGGCGCGCGTCGCGAACCGGAAGTTCTTGGACCCTCCTTCGGGGTTGAATCCCGCCTTGACGGCTATGGCTTCGAGCAGCGTCGATTTCCCCATGCCGTTCTCGCCCATGATGAATGTCACGGGCCTGCGGAATTCCAGCCGCCGGAAGTTGGCCAGCGCCGGAACGGTGTACGGATAGGTCTGCGGCGTTTCGTCCTCCTCTTTCAGACGGACGTATTTGATGTAGAGCGAATCAGGAGTCAGTTCCATGGCGGTCAGACTGTCGCTTTCACATAGATCGACCGCAGGCGGTGCGTCATGAAGTATTGGAGCACCCCGCGCAGGAACATGTAGAGCGTGAACGCCAGCCAGAGCGCGTTGTTGCCGATTATCGCGTAGCCGACGTAGAAGATGCCGAAGTAGGCTGCCGTGGCCCAGAACATCGAGTTGCGCATGACGCGCGTCTCGGTCGCTCCGACCATGATGCCGTCCATGATGAAGGGCATGGCGCTGGCGACCGGAATCAGGATGATCCATACGATATACTCTCCCGCCAGCTCCACGATCGTCGCGGCATTGGGCGCCGTACTGTCCACGAACAGCCCCACCAGTTCGCGCCACCAGCCGATATAGATGCCGACGAACAGCACCGACACGGCGGTGCCCCACGCGATGCAGCGGCGCAGGCAGTCGCGCAGCGCCCCTTCGTCGCGCGCGCCGATGAATCGGCCCGTCAGGGCTTCGGCGGCGTATGCGAATCCGTCGTTCATGTACGAGAAGAGCGTAAACAACTGCAGCAGCAGCGTGTTGACGGCCAGCAGCGCCGGTTCGTCCATGCGGGCCGACGCCCCCGTGAAGAAGGTGTAGACGGCCACGATGCAGAACGTGCGCAGCATGATGTCGCGGTTTACGATGAAGAAGGTCTTGAGCGGTTTCAGGTTCACCACCTCCGCCCAGTCGATTCCGGTCAGTATCCTGCGGTAGCATGCGAAGAGCAGCAGGGCGGAGAGGGCCACGCCCGTCCACTGCGCGATAACCGAGGCATAGGCGATGCCGACGATCCCCATGTCCAGTCCGAATGCGAACCAGAGGCTGCACAGCACATGGACCACGTTGACCGTAATGGCCGTGAACATCGGTATCAGCGCGTTCTGCATTCCCGTAAACCAGCCGTTGAAGCCGAACAGCAGAATCCCCGCCGGCACGGCCCAGATGCGGGCGTAGAAGTACTCGCGCGTCATGTCGTTGCCGTTGAGTCCCCACAGGGCCAGCTCGCCCAGCGGGTATTGCAGCAGCAACATCAGCAGGCCCATTCCTCCGGCCACGAGCAGCGCCCGGACCAGCATGTTGGTGCATTCGCGGAAGTTGCCCGCGCCGAACGCCTGCGCCGTCAGTCCGCTGGTCCCCATGCGCACGAACGAGCAGTTCCAGTAGATGAAGTTGAAGATCGACACGCCGATGGCCAGCGCGCCGATCGTCGCGGCCGTGTCCGAACCCCAGTGCCCGGCGATCGCCGTCGAGACGATGCCCATTAGCGGCACGGTGATGTTCGAGACGATATTGGGGAGCGCAATGCGCAGTATTTCACGGTTCATGTTCATGGAAAGCGACGGGGGAAATACCCGGCAAACGGCGCCGGGCGTTGTTTATGGATGCAAAGATAACGCAAAAGCGGCGAATTTGTAACGGCCTGCGGCTTTTATCTCCGAATAGGGCATGCAATATGCTTTTATCCGGAAAATTCGATTAACTTTGCCGCGTAAACATTCAAACTGATTATGAAAGACTTTAAAAACGACTCGACCTCGGTGCTTACGCGTTTCGGACGCGACAAGCGTCAGCGTACCGTGACCGCTACGGCGGAGCGTGTCGAGCGTCGCCCGCGTTTGCAGCGTGATGCTGCCGATTCGGAGCAGCCGTCCGATGACCGCAAGCCCGTCAAGCGGGCGTCGTACAACCCCCACTTTACGGAGGACAACCGTCCCGCATTCGACAAACCGCGCCGCAGTTTCAGCGACGAACGGCAGGGCGACCGCGCCCGTTCGGACGAACGTTACCGCGACGGCGACAAACCGCGCCGCTCGTTCGGCGATAAGCCCCGCGGCGAAAAAACCGCCTACGGCGACAACCGGGGTCCCAAGAAATTCGGCGACCGCAAGTTCGGCGACAAACCCTACGGAGAGCGCAAATCCGGCGACAAGCCCGCCGGCGACCGTCGGTTCGCAGACAAAAAGTCCGGTGACCGCAGGTTCGGCGACAAACCCTACGGCGACCGCAAGTTCGGCGACAAGCCCGCCGGCGACCGTCGGTTCACGGACAAAAAGTCCGGCGACCGCAGGTTCGGCGACAAACCCTATAAGCCCGGATTCCGGAAGCACGACGACAAGCCGGCTTCCTATCCGAAGTTCACACCCGAAAAGCAGATCGGCGAAATGCGCCTGAACCGCTTTCTGGCCCAGTCGGGACTCTGCTCGCGCCGCGAGGCCGACGATTTCATCACGGCGGGTCTGGTGACCGTCAACGGTCAGATCGTCACCCAGCTGGGCACCAAGGTGCTGCCCACCGACGAGGTGAAATTCAACGACAGCCGTGTGCAGGGCGAAAAGAAGGTCTATCTTGTGCTCAACAAGCCCAAGGGCTATGTGACTTCGCTCGACGATCCGCATGCGGGCAAAACCGTCATGGAGCTGGTGCAGGGCGCCTGCACGGAACGCATCTACCCAGTGGGGCGTCTCGACAAGAACAGCCTCGGACTGCTGCTGTTCACCAACGACGGCGATCTGACCAAGCAGCTCACGCATCCGGCCTTCCGGAAGAAGAAAATCTATCAGGTATCGCTCGACAAACCCCTGACGCGCGCCGACATGGACCGCATCGCCGAGGGCATTACGCTCGAAGACGGCGAGATTTTCGCCGACGAGATCTCCTATGTCAAGGACAACAAGCAGGAGGTCGGCATCGAGATCCATTCGGGCCGCAACCGCATCGTGCGCCGTATTTTCGAGTTCCTCGGCTATACCGTCACCAAGCTCGACCGCGTCTATTATGCGGGTCTGACGAAAAAGAACCTCAAGCGCGGTGCATGGCGTTTCCTCTCCCGCGAGGAGGTCGAACGGCTCAAGTCCGGTCAGTACGAATAACGAAAAAGGGTGATTCGCAAGAATCACCCTTTTTCATTCAATGCGTGTCCCGGTACCAGCTCGTCTGCTTGTTCTCCTCGACGTATTTGTCCGACGGTTCGCTGAACGACACCCCCGAATAGTGGGCGACGGGGTTCATCCGGCCGTTGTACGCCGAGTAGAATCCCGGTGTGCTGAGCCGCGCGGCTTTGGGAAACGCCTTGTCCAGCTGCGCTTTGAAATCCTCTTTCAGCCCCGCGTCGCCGCAGGCCAGTTCGACCCAGTGGCCCAGATCGTAGAATATGTGCGAAGACATTCCCTCGTAGCTTTGCAGTTCCTCGGCATAAGACTTTTTCGGCGCTGCGTTGATGCGCCGCATGACCTCCTTCATACCCTCCATTTCCGACATCACGGCCAGCGAAATGCAGCCCGATTGGGTCGTCGCGTCGTTCATGTAGAAGTTCCAGAACGCTTCGCACACCTTTGTCAGATCGCGGGTTTTGCCGCCGTCGGTGAAGAACCACGGCATCGCCCGCTCGTAGGGGAATCCCTCTCCCATGATTTCGCAGGGCGCGGCAATCACGTAGTCCGTGCATTCGCGCAGGTCGTAAAGCGTCTCGATATTGGCCATGAAGCAGGCGTCGAAAAGCAGGTAGTCGGTCCTGTAATTCTGGGCCTTGACCGCCGCTGCGAAGTCCGTAATGTCGATCGATCGCCCCGTGTCGCCGAACGAACGGGTCGTCAGCGCCCCCGGCGCCGGGGTCCATAAATCCTCCAGCTCCTTCGACATCCGGGCCGAGTAGCTGAGCGCTCCCTGATTCGCGGGCACCCACGCCTTGCCGTGACAGCCGACGATGATTCCGTAATGCTGCGCCGGGGCGAGCGCCTCCACGTCGGCCAGCATGCGCTGTACGCATGCGGGATCGGCCGCCGCGAAATCGTCGTAGCTTTTCAGCAGCGCGAATACGGCCGCCTGCTTTTCGGCGTTGAAATACGCCTCGTACATTTCGGCCTGCGAGTGCGCGTTGGGCTGATAGCAGACCAATACGCGGCCGTCGCCCGGAACGTTAGCATCGACGGCTTTCAGGACGCCGTCGATATTCTGCTTGTAGAATTTCAGCAAATCCCGTCCCGGCATGTAGAGCAGCATGGTCTGCGTCGCCGTCGCCGGACTCTGCGACACGGTGACGCTGCACTGCGCGCCTCCTGCGTTCAGAGTCAGCGCGACCGTCCCCAGCTTGACGCGGCTGCGGCCCGGATTCCCGTCCGACGCCGTCACCGTTACCGTCGTCTCGCCCCGGCCCCCTGCGGTGGGGGAGATGCCGAATCCGCTGCCCGTGGTGGTCAGCGTCCACGGTCCGGTCGCCGTCACGGTGAACGCCGCTGCCGATCCGGCCGTGCTGCGCAGCACCGCTTCTTCCTGCGAACTCGTTATTTCCGCCGGCTCCCGCTCCTTTTCGCAGCCGGCGAAAACCGCCAGCGCCAGCAGCAGGGCGAACGTGCGCCGGATTATTTGTACGTACGGGGTTTGAGGTTGTTGAACTGCCATGTGCGGTCGCGTTTATAGGTATAACCTTCGGGTTTGTTCCAGTATATGCGTCCGAAGTCGTAGTAGAGTCCCTTGCGCTTCTTGCCCTCCACCGTGTAGGGTACGGTCAGCGGGATGAACTCCACCGTTCGGCTGATGATGCGGCTCTTGTCGTACGAAAGCCCTTCGGTGGCCATCACGTCGAGCGCGTGGTCGAACATCAGGATATGGCGCGGCGTTTTCTGCGTCAGCGCGTCTCCCGACTCCCGGATCGCCCGGATGACGCCCTGCATCCGGTTGTAGTACATCTTTTCCTGCAGTTTGTTGCCCAGCGCGCCGTGGGCGTAGGCCATCAGATTGAGGATCTTGGGGCTGAACGGATCGCGGGCCAGCGCATCTTCGCCCGTGTAGAGCATCGCTTCGAGCGTCTCGACGGCCGGTTTGTCGGGATCGAGTCCCGAAGCCATCAACAGCAGCTTGTCCAGATCGGGATTCGAGTCCAGCGGTTTGTAGCTCTCCTGATAGGCGTAGCCGTAATAGAGGTAGTGGTAATCCTCGTCGGTCAGCGTTTCGTCGCCGGCGTTGTAGCGCATCATCAGCGACGGATAGTAGAACGGCGACTCGGCGTCCATCGTCTTGTTCTGAATATCCTCCTCGTCGGGAACCTTCGCCGCGGCCAGCGCCGGAAGCAGAAGCAGTAACAGCAGTAAGTTTTTCATATCCGTGTTTTAGTCCGTATTTTAGACACTAACGCGGAATCAGCGCAAATCGTATTCCGCAATCAGCCGGCTGAACTTTTCGCGCAGTGCCTGTGAACCCTCGACCAGCGGCAGCCGCATCGTGGGGCCGATTTTGCCCATCACCGAGAGCGCGCATTTCGCACCCACGGGATTCCCCTCCTCGAAGAGCGCGTGCACCGCTTCGTCGAGCGCCCTGTACTCCTCTTCGGCGCGGTCGAAATCGCCCTGCTTGGCATGACCGACGCACTGCATGAAACGTTTGGGAAATACGTTCGCCGCCACCGAAATCACGCCTTCGCCGCCGCGGCGCATCAAGTCGAGCGTCATGCCGTCGTCGCCCGACAGCACCAGAAACCCTTCGGGGCGGTTGTCGAGGATGCGCTGCATCTGCTCGATGTCGCCCGACGCCTCCTTGATGCCGATGACGTTCTTCATGTCGCGCGCCAGCCGCAGCGTGGTCTCGGCGGTCATGTTCACGCCCGACCGACCCGGTATGTTGTAGAGTATCACGGGCAGGGGCGAATGCTCCGATACGGTGCGGAAATGCTGGTAAAGTCCCTCCTGCGAGGGTTTGTTGTAATAGGGCGTCACGCTCAGGATGGCGTCCGCGCCCCGCAGGTCGAATTCGCGGAGCTGGTCCAGCACCTCCGACGTCGAGTTTCCGCCGCAGCCCATCACCAGCGGCACGCGGCCTGCGATATGGTTGGTGATGAACATGGCGATCACCGCGCGTTCGGGCATGTAGAGCGTCGGGGTCTCGGCCGTGGTGCCGAGCGCCACGATGTAATCCACGCCGCCCTCTATTACGTAGTCTATCATGCGCGCCAATGCCTGATAATCGACGCGTCCGTCCGATGTGAAGGGGGTTATCATCGCGACCCCCACGCCTGTCAGTTTCTCTCTTATCATCGTATTCCGGTTTTGTTCGTAGTTTCTTTTTCGACGGCTGTCTTCCGCGATCCGGCGCTTACGCCGTTCCCGCCGCCGCGTTTCCTGCTTCCGCTGTTGTATTTCCTGCTTCCGCCGCCGCGTCTTCGTTTGCCGCCCTGCGTTTTAGCCTTCTTTCGGCATTGCGTCTT
>ERZ791914.1500-NODE-1500-length-15428-cov-7.872374_pt1 | contig 15428 bp, 30 predicted proteins | sample MGYA00510140_ERZ791914 | MGnify/ENA primary metagenome ERZ791914 (study PRJEB30046, sample SAMN00792079) | human gut metagenome | study: EMG produced TPA metagenomics assembly of the A metagenome-wide association study of gut microbiota in type 2... | reverse complement strand
TTATACCACAGAAAGGAAATGATATGTTGGAAGAAACAAATGCATTACTCAAGCAGATTTTGGAAGAACTTAAAGCCATTCGAGAAGAAGTTGCACCTACGAGAACGAAAAAAGTAACGCACACGGCAAATATTGACAGGAAGACAATTGCCGAATGCGTTACCGATGGAATTCAAAACGCTTTATACGGGAAACGAGCGTTTAATCCGAAAGATTCTGAATAGCAAAATCATATGCACGTTTTAAATATTGAATTTCGTCATTTGACATAGAAGTATTTCCAGCCAATGGAGCTTCTCTTCTGTCAAGAACGTATTCATTTAATTTAGACTTTGCATAAGTAATTGCTAAATCATGAACTATTTGTTCTTTATCCATAATACACACCTCCCTTCGAGGGAGATTATACCACAGAAAGGAAGTCAGTATGAAAAAAGAAGAAATAAATGAGTTTATGAATATGACATTACAGGAGAAAAAAGACAAAATTATTGAAATAATTCGCGAGATTCCAGAAGATTCTCCGATTCACAAGGAACTGTACGAAACACTGAAAAGAGAAATGGAGGAAAAATAGAATGATCAAATGTGAAGGCGGGAAAGTTGAATTAGAAGAAGATGCAAATAAGTTGCTTTCTGAATTAACCGCAATATGCAGGGGACTAAGAGTTTTCCTTGTGAAAGAAGGATATTCCAAGGAAAAAGCCGATGAACTTGTTTCTGAATCAGCTCAGATGGGGTTGTGGACAGACGAAAAAATACAAGAAGAACTTGACAGATTAAGGACAGAAACGCTTAGAACGTTTGCGGAATTAATATTGGGGAGAAAGATTTTTGAAGGAGGAAAAGAGAATGATTAAAAGTAAAGATGGAGCAGTTGAGGTAAAGGGAAGTACAACAGTTTTAATGACTGATTTGTCAATGATTATTAAATTGTTGAGAGAGACTTTTGAGGAAGAAGATATTCCAAAGGAAACAGGAGATAAACTTATCAGAAAGGCTGTAGACGTTGGGTTCTGGACGGAAGATAAGCTTGACAAGGAACTTTCCAATATGCGAGCGGAAGTACTTGGAAAACTTATGGGATTAGCATTGTCGTCAATCTGGGGAGGGACAAAAGATGAATAAAAATACTTATGAGCCAGAAACCCTCGAAGAGGAATTTGCTTTACTAGCCGGCAGGCTTACAGCTTTGGAAGCGGTTTTAAATGCTAATGATAGCACATTCATTGATAAAAAGTATGTAGCTGCGATCATGGGGATTAAATATTTCGAAGGGGATTCCGATAAGAAAGAAGAGTGAAACGCCCCGGAGGTGACGCAACACCTACCGGAGCACGTATCTAACTTAATTAGGGTAAGTTAAATACAGGATAAGTATAGCACACCTTCCTGTATTTGAAAAGAAAATTTATACCAGGAGGGCATTTTTTATGTCTAAAATCACAAAAAACACCGAAAACGTAACTAAAAACCAGAGCCTTGCAAGCGAAATCATCGCAGATCAGGCAACAAAAACAAAACGTCTGGAAGTCGCAGTTGTAGCGCTGTCAATAGCTTTGCTTGCAACAGCAACAACCAAAAGAAAGAAGTGAGGGATATGAGAAAAAGAATGTATTTTATCGGAGTGATGGCACAGGTTGGAACATTTTTCACGATTGCATTATTGCTCTGGGGGATGACGAAAATGGATGTACTTGAGCTGCTCTGCATAAGCGCAATGGTATCTTCAATGGTATCCCTTCCTATTTTATGCAGCTAGAAAGGTGGTTAAACGGAGTTGAATAAGCTTTTGGAAAACAATCAGGTAACACTGGTTGGAGAAATTAAAACAGAATTTGAAGTTAGCCATGAAGTATATGGTGAAAAATTTTACCGATTCGAACTTAGCGTAGAACGATTTAGCGGAACGAAAGATGTTCTTCCGGTTGTAGTTTCTGAGAGACTCATTGATGTGAAACAGAACTATACAGGAGAAATGATGGAAATTCAAGGGCAGTTCAGATCGTTCAATAAGCACGAAGAAAATCACAGTAAATTAATTCTCTTTGTTTTCGCAAGAGAAATTAAATTTGCAGAGGAAGGTACATATCACACCAACAATATTCTTTTGGATGGATTTATCTGTAAACCGCCAGTATACAGAAAGACACCAAGCGGAAGAGAAATCGCAGATATTCTTCTTGCAGTAAACCGCCCACATGGAATATCTGACTACATACCGTGCATTTGCTGGGGAAGAGATGCCAGATATATTAGCGGTTGCGAAGTTGGAGATAACATTCTTTTGCAAGGAAGAATACAGAGCCGAGAATACACAAAAAAAGTTGAAACTGAGGTTGAAAAAAGAACGGCTTATGAAGTTTCAGCATATTGGTTGGAGGATAAAACAGTATGAAAACAGTAGAATTGAAACAGCTTAACATTGAAAACTACAAGAAGTTTGAGTCTGCGGAGTATCAGTTTGCACCACGAACAATGGTGTCCGGTAGGAACCGTCAGGGTAAAACAACGTTGATGGACGCATATTTTGATACACTGACCGGAAAGCTTGCAGACGGTACATCTCCGAATAATGTCAGAAGAAAAGCAGACGGAGAAGAAGTTGAGGGTGTCGTATCAAGAGAACTCACACTTCTGATTGATGGAGAGGAAACCGTGATCCGTAAGGAAACGAAGAAAGGTAAATATTCCAGTACCACAAAATATCAGGTTGATGGGTTTGATTACAACCAGACGAAGTATAAGGAATTTTTAAAAGGAATATCAGACTCAGAAACCATTATGATGTGTAGTAATGCCAGAGTATTCCTTAATGAACTTCGAAAATCAACAGCAAGTGCCAGAGTAATGCTTGAAAAGATGGCAGGGTTCAATGCGGATAAAGTATTACAGGACAATCCAGAAGTTTCGGAAATCATCAAGAATCATTCTGTCGAGGAAGTTGTGAAAAAACTCAATAGAGACAAAAAAGACTTCCAGAAGAAAATTGATGCCAAAAAGGTTGAAATTGATACCGTAAAGAAACAGGGAACACCAGATTTTACCATTCTTGAAGAAAAGAAGAATGCCGTGCTGGATAAACTGAATGGTCTTCTTGAAAAAGAAAAGCTGCTAAATGAAACCAATAAAGCATATGACGAGCTCTGCTACGAGATTACAGGTCTCAAGAAATCCAGAGATGCGATCATTTCAAATGCAGCAGAAGCATTACAGGAAGAAAAGAGAAAAATCGTTTCCTTATTAAATGACAGGCGATTCAAGCAGAAACATGAAGAAGAAAATCTCCGAATTCTGGGAAATTTCCTTGCGACCGCTGAGAAACCAGAACGAATTCAGCAGAGAATTACGGTTTTGCAGGAGAAATACAAACAGACATATGCGTCCACATTTGACGAAACAGCTTTAAATGCAATACAGAATGAAAAATTTGATCCTGAATCAGCTATTTGCCCGACCTGCGGACAGGCACTTCCGGAGGAACAGGTTGAACGTCTTAAAACTGAATTTGAACAGAAGAAACAGGAAAGAATCCATGCAGAGTTTGCGAAAAAAGAGCAGTTTAAAGCAGACAAACAGCAGAAACTTAAAGACATTACAGAAGAAGGCAATTCCGAAGTAGCCAGAAGAAAAGAAGTTGAGGAAAAGCGCAAAGACATCGAATCGCAGATTGAGCAGACAAAGAAAAATATTTCTACTCTAGCATCTGAGATTGCACAGAAAAATCATGAATTAGAGAAGCTTCCGTCAGAGCCAGATATGTCTGGAAACGAAGAGTATCAGGCAGTTGTAGCAGAAATCCAGAAGAAACAGGAACAGCTTGACGGACTGACTAATAATTCTGAGGAAAATGCAGCAGTTCAGGCAGAAAGAATGTCTGCTGAAAAGGAACTTACAGGAATCGAAACAAAAATTGAGATGGCAAAACAGGCAGTTCAGAAACAGACAGAAACACTTGAACAGCTGAACACAGAACAGAAAGAGTTAGGTCAGGAAGATTCCGATATTCAGCAGAAACTTGACATGTTGAAAGAATTTTCCATCAAAAAAAATCAGGCACTGGCAGAAGCTATCAATCCACTTTTCAAGCACTTTCAGTTTCAGTTTTTGGACTATACGCAGGACGGTGAGCCGGTGGAAGTTTGCAAGATGATTTGTGACGGAATCGGATATTTTGATGGATTGAATCACTCTGATCAGATTCTTTGCAACATTGACCTCGTGACTGGTTTGCAGGAATTGAACGGCTTAAACTTGCCAATTTGGGTTGATGATGTTGAAAGTGTGAATGCTGACAGAATACCAGATACAGGCAGACAGATGATTCTACTTAAAGTTTCCGACGATGAATTAAAAGTGGAGGGAATTTAATATGACAACGACTACATACAATATTCCAGAAGCTATCAAGGCACAGGATTGGTATTGTAAAACAAAGATATTGCCACGTTTTGCACCGGGCAATGGTATCTGTTGGTCTTGCCACCAGAATATCTATTCCGAGAAAGGACGGACACGTACCGGATATGACACACAGGGCATCTCAGTAGAAAGTGCAGCAGGGCAGTTGATTACGAGTTGCCCGTTCTGTAATAGAAGTTATTGCGATTAAAACGCAATAGGATTAGCATAGTTAGCTTTGCAACGGCAAAGCGAAGCAATGAGAAGCGAAGCAAGGGATATGCATAGAACAGATATGAAATGCCACGGAATAGACAGGCATTGAACTGCAGCGTGAAGAAATGAAATGCAATGGAAACGTTGAGAATAGAATAGCCTAGTAAAGCAAAAGCATAGCTAAGCACTGATTTGAGATGCAACGGCATAGAAGCACACTTCTGAGAATCGTAAAGGAGAAGCGTAGAAGCACACAAAAAAGCCAAGGCGAGGTTGCGCGACGCAAGGTATGGAACGGCAAAGGAATAGCGTAGAATTGAATTGCAGCGGAGGAGCATGGCCTTGACAAGCAAAGCATTAAGCAAAATATAAAAATCGGAGGAATACGAGATGAAAGAATTAAAAGTCAGATTAACATTTTTAGAGGAAGTTCTGGGGACTGCAAATGCAGAAAAAGATATTCACGAGAAATTTATAGCATCTAAAGCACCAGATGCACCTTCCAGAGAACAGGAAGTTGAAGCTTTAGGAGTTGAAGAAGTTATTGAAAAAGGTCGAACAGTATTCCCGAAAGACGAAAATGGCAATCCGTTCTTATGGGATTACCAGATTAGAGGATTCTTTAAGTCAGCTGCACAGGCCAGTTCCTATATCGGTGGAGCAAAGAAACTTGCAGCTTATAAGAAAAAAATTGACTTACTGGTATTTGTAAACGAACGCAAAATTCCGTTTGTTCTTCCAGAAGGTACAGAACTTTCTGATTGTCAGAGACCACTGAGAGCGCAGACAGCACAGGGCGAAAGAATTTCTTTGGCAGACAGCGAAACTGTGCCGGCAGGATCAACAGTGGAATTTACAGTCAAGGTACTTGATGATTCACTTATGAAGTATGTAATTGACTGGCTTGATTATGGAGAGTTTAACGGCATTGGTCAGTGGCGAAACTCAGGCAAAGGCCGTTTCAAATGGACTGAAATCACAAAATAAGCTACGGCATGGCTGAATGTAGTTATGATAGGCGAAGCACAGAATAGAAAAGTAAAGTATAGCAAAGGCACTGAGTAGAACGACGTAGTTATGGCAAAGAATTGCGCTGAGTAGAGAAGATGAGCAAAGGATAGGCAGATCGTAGCTCGGTTATGATTTGCTTTGGCGAAGTGCAGAACTGAACAGAAATGCAAACAAAAAATGAGTTAATTAATAAAAGAAAAGGAGAATTAAAATGGCAGAAAACACACAGGTAGCAAATTTTAACACACAGCTTTCCTACTACACAAATCGGTATGTCGATTTAATGGAAAGAGATTTGACTTCAAGAGGAATGGAATTTGATTCATATTCAAAAGATTGTGTAGTAGCAGCAATGGGATCTATTTTCCAGATGGTACATGAAAGCGGTGTGAGTTTTGAAGCAATCAACGGTTCTAATCTTAAATTTATCCTGAGTAAAGTCGCAGCATTAAAGCTGAACGCAAATGCACAGCCGAGAGAATGTTATTTCCAGATCAGAAACGTAAACATAGCGGCAAAAGGGCAGAAACCTCAGTGGGAGAAGAAAATCGAATTTGCGATTGAGGGCGACGGAAACGATGCTCTTGTAAGTAGATATGGTGTCAATGTGGCTAAAGTATTTCCATATTGGAAAGTAAGAGAGGGTGACAAGTATATCCCACCAAGACACAGAGGTGTAGAAATCACACCGCCGGAATGGGAAGAATCTGGAATTGGAAAAGTTGTTCGCGTGGTATATCCAATTCAGTACAAAGATGGTCACGTTGAATACCTTTCATGCGAAAGAGCAGACGTACTGAAGAATCTTGCAGCACATATTAAGAACAATCTTCAGAATGAAACATTCGGTATTTGTGCAGACAGATACAAAGCTACAGATGCACAGAAAACTCAGATTGAAGCAAAGAAAAAAGAAATCATGAAAAAGGTTGCTGATATTGGGGAACTGGAAGCAATTATTGATTGTGAGGAATTAAGACCATATATTTCACCGTCTTATTACGAAACGCAGTCGAGAGAATCTATGATTGTTCGTAAAATGCGTAACAACATTATGAAGTCTATTCCTAAGAAATGGGATAATCCGGTACAGGCATATGAATATAACACGATGGACGCTACATACAGGGAAGTACAGGAAGAGATCGAACAGAATGCCAATAAAGAGGAATTCATCCCAGAACCAATGGCAATTGAAGAACAGCCAAAACAACCAACAGTCGCAGAAACTGTTAAGTCAGCTGAGAAAGAACCAGTCCCGGCAGCAGGTAAAGAACCAGAAATTCCAGATTTTATGAAACAGGAGGAATAACGAGGTGATAGCATGATTGGGACGTTAGAAGAAGTCATGAAAGATGTGAAATATGGCGTGCTTGATTTCACAAAGGACGGTAAATGCAGTGGTTGTGGACAATGTTGTAGCAACTACTTGCCAATATCCAGTAAGGAAATTAAAGAAATCAAACGTTACGTAAAGAAGCATCATATCACTGAGCAGAAACATAATTATCCTTCGGTTGTAGCGTTTGACCTCACTTGCCCGTTCCTGGACGATTCCAAGGAAAAAGAAAAATGTCTTATATATCAAGTGAGGCCTGAGATATGCAGAGATTTTGTCTGTAATAATCCGAACGGAGCAATAAAAAACAAGAAACTTATGCATAAGAAGTACAGAGTAGTAGATATGAGAGAAGAATTTTTTTGGAGGCAATAGGAATGAACAATAAAGAAATTTTACAGAAAGCAAAGGAACTGGTTGAACTTTTGGAAAAGCAGGAAAGAACCGGAAATGTTGAGTTGTCAACACTGAAACGAGGAGAAGTATTTCAGACCACGGGTAAACGCAAATACAAGGTTCTGGAACGGTATGGAGATACAACAAAAATTATTTCACTTGATCTGGTGAAAGAAAATGTAGAATTTGGTGATACCTCAGATTACAAAAAATCAAATGTAAAGAAACTGTGTGACACTGAAATCCTGAAAGACTTCGAAAAAGAATTCGGGGCAGGAAATATCGAGACACACACAGCAGATATTATCACCGCGGATGGACAGAGATTGGGGACTGTTGATTGTAAAATTCGACCGATTACGTTTGATGAAGCACGCAGATATACAGATATCACACCGAACAATGATCTGAACGATTGGTATTGGACATTATCGCCATGGTCAACGGAAGAACGTGGATGGAAAAAAAGTATTACTATTGTTTCCCCTTCGGGCAATTTCAACTACGGCTTTTACTACCTCGTTTATGGTGTTCGCCCAGTTTGTATCTTAAAATCTAATATCTTTGTATCTAAGGTGGAGGAATGATTATGAAGAAAAATCTGAAATATTTTGAGGATGAATTATCCAGATTAAGTAAAGAGTTCGCAGAATTCAAGAAAAAGCACATCGGAAAGCCGGAAATCGGAAAAGCTATTGAACTTGCTGGTATGGAATGGCTGATTCTGGATAAGACAGAAAAAGGATATTTTGCCATTTTGAATGGATTTGATGGAAAAGAAAGAACATTTGATTCAGCTTCAAATAACTGGATTTCAAGTAAACTGAGAAATGAGTTAAACACTCGTTTTCTTAAAAAAATTACTGACGAGTTTGGAGAAGATGCAGTTATTGAGTTTGATCGAGATTTGCTTTCTTTGGACGGTCAGACAGAATATGGACATTGTAAAGATAAGATTTCGATTTTGACGATGGACGAATACCGAAAATACAGAAAATTCCTTCCAAATATGGGTAAATGGTGGTGGTTGCTTACTCCATGGAGTACAGCAGCAAATGATTACAGTACAACAAGTACCGTTGTTTCCCCTTCGGGCATTATCGTCAACTGCAGTTACTACTTCGATAATGGTGTTCGCCCAGTTTGTATCTTTTCTTCTTCAATCTTTGAATCGGGGAATGATGATTGATGTCAAATGAAGATTTAAAGGTAATAACAAAGGCCAAGCAGCTTGCAAAGCATACATTAATAGTTACGAGTAATGCCAGACGATACCCGAAAAAATACAGGTTTTCACTTGTAGATAAAATGCAAAATAAAGCATTGGAAATTTATGAGTCACTATTTGAAGCCAACCGAACTGATCTGAAAGATTATAAAAGAGAACGATTAGAACTTCAAACAAAAGCCATTACTCATTGTGATGAGTTGATGTACTTTATAGAACTTTCATATGAATTAGGAATTATCAATTCCGGTGGAATGGAAGCATGGTCGCAAATGGTAAAAGATATAAAGTATATGACTATTTCATGGAGAACAAAAGACAGGAAAAGATAATTTTCACAGGTTATGCACTGCGAATACTATTGTTTCCCCTTCGGGCAATATCAACAACAACAATTACAACAACGAAAATGGTGTTCGCCCAACCTGTATCACAGGCAGACAGAGTAAGCGTAAAGCTGAAATCAGTAAAGATACAAGCAAATGCATAACCTTTCCGCAACGGATAAATACAAAGGAACAAAATAAATGGAAAAAGAAATTGTTACAAATTTTGAAAATTTATATCGTTCTTACAAGAAGGTTAAGAGCGGTAAGAAATTTAATTCAGGTACTGCAAGATTTTCTAATTTGTCTCTTGAAGGCATTCATCTCTTGAAGGAACAATTGGAAAGCCAAACGTATACCATAAATCCGTATAATAAATTTCAAATTCATGAGCCAAAAGAGCGAACGATAGAATCATGTGCATTTAAGGACAAAGTAGTGCAGAGATGCTTTTCTGATTACATTCTGACACCGAAACTTGAAAATATCCTGATTAAATGGAACACTGCCGGACAGCAAGGAAAAGGACAACACATGGCAATGGACGGGTTAAGAAATCAAATGTTGGATTTCTATAAAAGAAATGGAATGAATAGTTGGATTGTAAAATGTGATATTCACAAATACTTTTATTGCATAGACCATGAAATCATGAAAGATGTTTTGGATTATTACTTTGATGATGATTTTACAGTCTGGTTGAACCATTTGTTTATTGACAGTACAGGTAATCCCGGGCTTTCATTAGGAAATCAGGTAAATCAGAAGTACGCATTGTTGCTTTTACATTCACTGGATCAGATGATAACGATTGAATTTGGAAATCCATATTACGGACGATACAACGATGATTTTTATGTGATTTGTAAAACGAAAGAAGATGCCAGAGAAATTCTCAAGGCAATCCGAAAGATGGTTGAAAGCCTTAGATTGGAACTAAACCCTAAATCACAAATTGTACCGTTTCGCATGGGCTTGTGTTATCTGGGCTTTCATCATTACGTGACTGATAAAGGAAAATATATCCGAAAGTTGCGCGGGGACAAAAAAAGAAAGACACAAAGAAAAATCCGAAGATGGGTACGGGCAATGAATGAAGGGAAGATGTCGATAGAAAAATTTCATGAAAAATACGGAGCATGCAAGAATCATATGCTTCATGGAAATTGCACCAAACTATGTCATAGTATGGATTTAGAAATTGAAAGGAGAATGAAATGAGATTAGTAAGTCAGAACGGGGAATTTGATGTTCCTTATGAAATTGCAGCATTAAGTAGAATAGGAAATATCATAATAGCATATGTGCCGATAGTTGGTGAAAAAGGAACAATTATGGCTCGTTATTCGACAAATGAAAAAGCCCAAAAAGCTATGAAAGCCTTGCATAAAGTGTATGCAGGAATGTTTCTTGCACAAAACGTTGAAATGAGTGATGGCGATTACGAGGAATGCGTAAAAATGGCTGCAAGAGGTTTTGGAATCATCAAAACAATGGTTAACAGCCTAGATGTGAAATTCGAACCGGCAAACATTGTGTTTAGATTCCCGGAGGATGATGAAGTATGAAGAGAGTAGACAGCAAGAAAGACTGGGAACAGATAATAACCATTGAACTTCCACTGAAACAGCTCAAATTAATACGAGACAGCATGTGCAAAGTAAGTTATGCGGAGTTAGAGAGTCTAAATAGAGGGAAGGACATACCATATGCCTATTCCGATTTAGAGAAAACCATAGATGAAGTTGAAAATATCTTAGAAGCATAAATGCAATGTACAGAAAGCGAGGTGATGTCATTTGTTCATGCGAGTAATTTCAACAGGTAGTACCAAAGGAAATTGTTACGCTTTGCAGTCAAGTGCAGACGAGATTGTTCTTCTTGACTGCGGGTGCAACTACAAGAAAATCCTCAGAGGGATTGACTATCAGATAAGCAATGTTTCTGGTGTACTTCTTTCACATGAGCACGTAGATCATACCAAAGCATTCAAAGAAATAATGGATGAGGGCATTCAGATTTACACCAATGACGAGACAGTTGAGAACATGAACATCCGAACAGGCGAATTAATGAAAGGTGTTCCAGAAAGGCATCCATTTAGAGTTGGTTCGTTTAACGTGATTCCATTTGAATTGCCGCATACAACATACGATAAGGAAGCAAATCAGCTTGTACCTTGCTCGAACTACGGATATCTGGTGGAGCACAATGAAATGGGGAAGCTTCTGTATATTACTGATTTTGAGTACAGTAAATATAATTTCCAGAAAATGAACATACATCATCTGGTAATTGAATGCAACTACTGTGAAGAATTGGTGGACAAAACAGAAGCTAACTACAGTCATAGATTAAAAGGACATTGCTCTTTGTCAACTTGCAAGCAATTCATTAAGCAAAATCGCACAGAATCGCTTCGGACGGTAACACTGGTACATTTAAGTGGTCAGGCATCTGATGCCTGTAAAATACAGAAAGAAATACAGGAAGTCGCAGGAGACAATGTTCTGGTTCAGATTGGGCGGGCTGGACTGGAAGTTGACTTGAATTTATGCCCGTTTTGAAAGGAGAAAATCATGGAAATGACTGATTGCGACAAATGCAAATACCGTAGAGGTTGCATACTGGCATGGGACTATGGTTCGCTTTATTGTAATGATTATGAGGAGGAAGATGCATGGAACATTTCTTAGAATTACTTAAAAAATTAAAGAAGCCGTCAACTCACAGTAATCCAGAGAAAGTTGACCCATTGTTCTGTCGGTACAACAAGGGTTGGAATGATGCGATCGAAAAGGTCGAGAAACTGTTTGCAACGATTTCTAAGGAGAAAAAACATGAATAAAGTAATTTTGATCGGACGTTTGATTAAAGATCCAGATGTCCGAATGGGAACAAACGATACTAAGATTGCCAGATACACACTTGCAGTCAACCGCAAGTACCACAAAAACAATGAACCCACAGCTGATTTTATCGGCTGTGTGGCTCTTGGAAAGAATGGTGAATTTGCCGAGAAATATCTGTACAAAGGGATCAAAATCGCAGTCACCGGAAGAATTCAGACCGGCAGTTATACTAATCGCGATGGGCAGAAAGTGTACACCACTGACGTGCTAATCGAGGAACAGGAATTTGCGGAAAGCAAAAAGAACCAGTCAGAAGAACAACGTCCACCGATTCCGAGTCCAGAACAGGGTGTAGATGATTTTATGAGTGTTCCAGCGTTCACAGAAGATGATGAGCTTCCGTTTAGTTAAGGAGTGATGAAATGGTACAAACAGGACAGATTATTTATTTTAGCAATCAGAAAATGATGTGCTTTGATGTTGAATCCATTGAGGATATTACTGAACCACCAGAACAAATAGAAACTACATCGGTTTATGGTGAAACAAGAACATATGTGCCGGCAATGATGAATCCAACAACTCTTATTGTCACTGGAAAGGAACTTGTAAAACTTGACCCAACAACCATGAAACATATTGCTAGATACAATCTTGAAGAAGAGAACGCAGCGTTGCTTAAAGAAATCGAAGAACGTAAAAAGGCAATCGCAGATCTTGAGCAAAAAGAAGATGTTTTACGCGACAGGTTTAGAAAAGCAATAGCTACATTTAAAAAAATCATGGAAAATGGTTACTATGATAATGGTGAAGATGATGATGAAGATGAATGGGAGTGATTAAATGAAACCAGTTTTAGAAACAAAATCTACATACAAAGGTTATCCATATGTGGTTCTGTTTATGCCCGGAGCATACAGATGTGGATATGTTGGAGTGCCTTACAGTCACAAGTTAGCGAAGAAAAGTGTTGATAAGTTGAGCCATCTTATATGCCATGGTGGAGTTACCTATGCAAAATCGCATTTATATAATTGCGATGATAAAGATACATGGTGGATTGGGTTTGATTGTGCTCATTGTTTTGATGGATATGATGTTGATGCAGCAAAACAGTATTTTGGAGACGACCCAGACTTTAAAAAATTTTTTTCATACAATGGAAGACTTCTGGAGAGAGTCAAGCAAAGATTTCAGCTTCGAAACGGATTTCAAAATCTGTTCACTTGCTTATGTCAAAGATGAATGCAAGAGAATTATAGACCAGATCGTAAAGGAGTGATGCTGGGTGGATTATAGAAAAGACATTGATGTGGACTACAGAAAAGTTTTTGCAATGAAGCGAGAACGAGAAAATCGAATACAAAAGATATGTCCTGGGATTCCATATTCTAGTGGTATATATGTGTTTTACAGAACTGACGAAGCCGGAATAAACCGAGCGTATTGTGGACAGGCAGTCAACCTTCGTGAGAGATGTGCGAGCCATTTAGCAGAATATGACCATATAGCATTAAGCCTTAAAAAGCATAAGTTTTACAGTGAAAGCAATCCTACTGGTTGGAAACTTGCATACAGAACTTGCCCCAAAAATGAGATTGACCAAAAAGAAATTGAAACGATCAAGGCTTTTGCAGATAAAGGTTTCCAGATGTACAACATTACAGCTGGCGGACAATCAACCGGTAAGCAAGTAACAGGGCAGTACAAACCGCCTAAGACATACAGACAGGGTATACAGCAAGGCAAAATAACCCTTGCAAGAGAATTAAAACATATTATTGATACTCACTTAGAAGTATCAATCAGACCAGAGAAATCAAATAATAAGGTGTCTATAAAGGCACTCGAAAAATTCAACAATCTTCTTGATGAAGACTCTTACAAATGATAAAGCTGCCGGTTCTGGCAGACAAAATCCCAAATAATTACAACTAAATATGCGCACGCCCTCTGGGTTTGGACTGATTCATGCAACTTCCTTGGCATATGAGCGCGATCTGAACCCAGAGGTTAAAAGAAATGAGGTAACTATGGTAAGTAAATATAACGCCGAAAGAAAGTATCTCGAGTGGCAAGAGAACAGAAAAGAAATTTATCTGTTTCTTATCAGATATTTTACAAAATATGGATACGCACCGTCATTTAAAGAAATTGCCGAAAGCCTTGGCATATCAAAAGCAACTGTGCAACGACATATGAGGCAGCTCGAACTTGATGGCTTGATTGCTACTGCGCATCCGAATACTCCGCGAGCGTTTCGCCTTGTTGGATATGAATATCAGAAGGTGGCAGAAGTATGAGAATATACAGTGTTTTCGAGAATGAACAATGGATTGGCGATATGACCGCTGATGATATTTCACAAATGCTGAAATGCTCCAGACAAGAAGTTTTGAATGCGGTTTCATCCGCAAGACTGATTAATGAAAAATACGCAGTTGTCTATGATGGCGATAATACCGTGACTGGAACCACACCATTAGACAGGAAACTTCTGAAAGAATTTGTTCTAATCACAAACCAGTTGAAAGGGATGATGGGAGTATGAACAGGGCAGAGAGAAGAAGACAGCAGAAAGCGGCTGAAAAGTCACGGAATCCAATTCCATACAATTTTAGTAATTACAGTTTGGAACAGATTTCCAAAACGACAGGCGCAAGAGTTGAAACACTAAAACTGTACTTGAAGCAACGTGAAGATGAAATGCGCAAGGAAATATCGGAAGAACTTATTTCAGAATCACAAGAAAAACTATGGAAAGCAGAGGATTATATCGCAGTTGCAAATGTTCTTATCAGTTTGTTTGCAATTAAGAAAACATGGGGATTTACAAAATCCAATCAGAGATTCTTAGAAAACCTAAACTCTGCCAAAGAACACATTGAAGAAGTTGGAATTGAAAAAGCATACCAGGAAGCAAAAGAAACAATGGGAATTAAACTTGAATTTGATTCCATAAATATAAATAAAGAATTTGGGTTTGGAGAAAGTGAGGACTAATCATGACAGAGAATTGCAATGAATGCAGCATTGCGTGGATTCGCGGTGGTGAGTACGCAGAAGTATCAGCGCATAACGGCAGTAAGATGAAAGGAAGAGTCCTGAAGCTAGCAGAACAGCATCCAGAAGATGTGAAGATTCTGGTCACAAACAAAGATGGTTCCATATTTGCCCATGTCCCAGTTAAGTACGTGAAATTACGAGCACCAAGAGAATTGACCGAAGAGCAGAGAACAGAACTGATCGAACGTGGAAAGAATATGTCCAGAAATAAATCAACTGATTATGAAGAAACGTCAGATTTCGATTCTGGTGATGATAACGAGGAAATGTTCACATTTTGATGAAAGGCGGTTTTAGATAAAAATGAGCAAAGTAAAATCTTATGGTTTAAAAGCCTACGTATCCAATGCATTTGATTTGCATGTTGGAAAAAGAATCAAATACGCAGAACGTGGTGAGGACGGAATAGAACATATCTATGAAGTAAAACAGATGTTTCCATTTTGCATCTTGCTGGAAGATATTTACGATCACACAAGAATTTGCCCTTGTTACAGTAAATTAAGCATGATGATAAGAGGAATTGAATAAAAAATTAGTTAAGAAGATGGGAGTTTAAAATGAAGTTTATAGATTTTTTCGCAGGAATCGGA
>ERZ791914.1488-NODE-1488-length-15556-cov-3.297529_pt1 | contig 15556 bp, 8 predicted proteins | sample MGYA00510140_ERZ791914 | MGnify/ENA primary metagenome ERZ791914 (study PRJEB30046, sample SAMN00792079) | human gut metagenome | study: EMG produced TPA metagenomics assembly of the A metagenome-wide association study of gut microbiota in type 2... | reverse complement strand
GTCCTGATCTCCCGCACCATATCGGACGACGGCTCCCCGCGGCTGACGAACCGGTTGCCGTAGGCTTCAATACGCCTGATTCCAAACATCAGGCGGAATACGCGCAGCTCTTCTTCCCGCGCGACAAAATCCGAAACGACCGTATTGTTCACGAACCGGAATGTCCCGTTGGAATCTCCCGTCCCGTCGCCGCCGCACCGGAACTGGTACCAACGCGAATTTTCAAAATAATTATCCCAGATATCGCTGTTGTGCGCCTCCTGTTCCCCGGGCGCACGATTGAACTCCGGGTCCGGCCCGATCAGTTCCAAATTGTGATAATATGCGTTTACGATACGGTTGTGATAGATCTCATTGCGCCGCGCCCGGGATTTGATGTTGTTGCCGCCCAGTGAATCGTGGATAAAGCAATCGTGCACCTTGACAACCGAGCCGGGGAAACGCGCTTCGTCTGTTGCCATGTAAAGCTGATGAGAGTGCATCTCGTGCCCGCAGCCGTAAACCTCGCAGCGGTCCACTTCGCAGTCTCCCATACCAATATCCTGATCGCTCAGGATTCCCATCAGGCAATTGTGAATCACACAATCCCGTATTTCCAGCCTGTGGGCATGGTGGCACACCCCGGCTTTGGCCGCATTGCAGATCTCAAAGCCCTCCAACACGGTGTAGTGGCCTGAGGCCTCCACCGCGTAAATGTCGAAAGCGCCATCGATCACAGGCCGTTTTTGCGCTGTCCCCAGCCCTTTATAGACAATGGGCAGCCCCGGCAGTCCCGAATAAGGCAGGGCCAGCGCGCCCGTATGCCGGTAGTCCGCGTCTACAAGCACCATATCGCCCGGACGGACCAGCCAGGCCGCCTGCTGCAGGTCCTTGATGCCTCTTGAGGGGCCGACATGGTATACCGCCGGCGCATGGGGCCGCTCCTCCGGCAGTGGAGGTGCGGCCTCCACCTGTTCAATTTCCACAGCACCGGGCACGTCAAGCTCCAGCCACAGTACGTCCGGAACAATGTCCGCGGCGTCCGGCGCAGGAAAATAATCGCGTGCAAATTCTGTTCCTCTGGGATTTTCCGGCGTATAGGCCCACACGCTGTACCGCCCGCAGGACGTAGGACGCACATCAAGCGTATAACCGGTGCCGCTGCGGCATGGCACAATCACACTGGACAAAAAGCGTTCGATGTTCAGTGCGGCAAAGTTCGCCAAATTTTTTTCCGGCGGCGGCAAAAAGCGTTCACTACGCCCGTGAGTCATCTTCAGGCCCCCGTCGGGCCGAACCATGAGCCTGATGGGCGCTTTTTTCCCGTGGCCAAGGCAGAGCACCGCCTGCTTCTGTGTATCGTTGACCCGCAGCTTGATGCGCCAGCCGTCCGCACTATGTGGCAAAGCCCATTCCATACGCATATCACATCTCTCCTTCCGTCACCAGTTCGACCTGCGCCTGGGCGGACACGCCTGTCAATACATCCTTTACTTCTACACGCCACATGCCCGGCATATCGTTCAGCGCAAAGGGAACGGCGTGCTCCAGCCGCGTTCCCTGCACTGCCGCATTGATGGAATACAGCGGCGCATAGCGTCCATCCGGACGGTAGACGTTGACGGCAAACACGCATTGTCCGGGAACTGCGCCCTCTGTTTTCAGCTCCGCGCACAGCTTAGCCTCTGTCCCCGCGCACACAGTTCCGGCCACATCCAGTGTCAGGCCCAGGGCGCGGTAATTAAGCAGCGCATACAAGTTCGTTCCGCCCTCCTGCAGCCCGGCCTGCGCCTTTTCTCCAAAGCCCAGGTACTGCTTTGCACGAATGTCATAGATGTGCCAGGCTCCGCCGAACCGGATCTCCACTTTTTGAACATCCAGCGGCCGGCTGTTTTCCCTGTTGACCGTCAGGCCGTCGTAGTTCACTTCTACTTCCTCATCCAGTTCCCTCTGGAACGCCACTACATGATTTTCTCCCAGGGAATAATAAAAACTCTCCACACCGCTCTCATAGGGTTTGCCGTCAGCGGTATAAAGGCCCGCCGGCTTCTTTATGTCCGCCAATGCAATGACATTGCGCAGAATGTCCCTTACGCCCGCGCCGCCGTCCGTGCCCTTGCGCAGACGCGGATACTCGGCAAGCGAAAAGTTCAGGTACACGCCTTTTCCGGCGCCATGTTCGTTCACCACCACGGCGGCCACGCGGTTCATAAAGCCGTCAATATACGCTGCCGTCCCCGCCCGGGCACGGGTGCCTACTTCCGCAAAGCATACGCCCGGCCCTATTTCCTCTTCTTTTCCGGGGATGTGCTTCAGTTCATAGTTAAAATAATCAAAATCCGGATTGACTGTAAACCCTTCGCAGACATAGAAATGTTCGGCGTCCGTCGTCAGGCGTCTGATCCCGAACAAGTCGTCCAGCATCCCCGCATCGTAGCTGCGGCAATGTTCATCCATCAAGCCTGTTTGGAAATCCCCTACTACCACGCCGCCTGCCTGAACGAACGCACGGATGGCCTGCGCCTCCGCTTTGCCTACCGCAATGGAATAAGGCAGGATCAGAAGCTTGACGCCTTTTTCCAATTCCCCCGCTTCGATCTGCGCCGACGACACAAAACGGTATTGATAGCCCATATCTTCCAACGCGTCCAGCCAGCCCTGGCGGTTGCGCTCAAAATCCATCCGCCGCCCGTTGGCTGTGGTGCCGTGCACCGACGCCATCGAATAGTGTACGGCGACGCCCAGCGTCTCCTGCCTCGCCGCATACAGCAGCAGCTTGCCGATGCCCTCCCGGCGAATTTCGCGGAAAGCTTCTCCCATGCTCCGTGCGCTTTGCGAAAAGGTGAAATCCGGGTTCAGGCAGGCATATTCCCAAAAAATGCTGATCAGGGTCAGGCCGTGATACACTGCATGCCAGATGCGCTTCTGCACGCTGTCCCCCTGCGCTCCATAGCCGAACCACCCGCCCAGAATCGTATCCGGCGCCTTGAAAGAACGGTGGTATTCATATTGATTGCCCGTGGGATATGCTTCAAAATAGCGCACATAACGGTGCAGCAGTTCATAGTCGTTTCCCGAATACGCCGTCGAAGCCTGACAACCGGACATCCGCACACGTCCCGCCGGGTCTGCCGCACGGATCATCTCGCTGAAATTCCGGTAACTGTTCGCATAGGTAAGTTCCATAAACCGCCGGTGGTCTCCCCAGGAGGCATAGTTGTTCGCCCGGCGCGCTTCCAGCAGCGTCATCGGCACCGGTTCGTCCCAGGAGGCGTACGCAGTGCCCCAGGAGCCATTCAGCGCTTCCAGCGTGCCGTACTGTTCTTTCAGCCACTCCCGCATCCTGCGCATGCAATTTGGGCAGAAGCACAGGTCCAGCTCGTCGGTATAGCAGGTGAGCGAACCTTCATCCTGAGCAAAATAAGCGATGGGGCCATACTTCCTGTTCTCGCCGACGTTTTTGCGGATCGCATCCCGGTTCTCGTCCCAAAAGGCTTCGTCATTCAGGCAGGGAGTGCGCACCAGATATTTCCTGTCGTGGGTCTCCAGATATTTTTCCTTATTTTCGGTATACGGAGCGCGGTCGTACCAATATACGCCCAACCCTTTGCCGCCGGACATTGCGACCAGACGGTTGTCGCCCACAAAGTTGCCCGTCATACCAATTTCGGGATAAAGGTCGTTCAGATAGGAAAGCAGATCGCCCCATCCGCGGTTCTGCGGGTTCATGAACACTTCAAAATCGTCCAACGAGCGTTTTTGCGGTGTAACGACCACGTTTTGGGAACGCGCCTGATGTACCCTCATCCCATTTGCATATACGTCTATTTGTACAAAGATGTGGATGGACGGAACTTCCGCCACCGGAAAAGCAAAGAATATTTTTTTGCTCTCATCCGGCAAATGTGTTTCACACGCAAGCTTTCTGCCATATCCGTCCCAAAGGGAAACTTCCACATTCTGCGCCGGGCCTGTAATCTGTACGCTGCCGCGCAGTATATCGCCCGCTGTCAGCACATCACGTTCCAAAGAAAGGCCGTCTGCCTGTGCCGCGGGCGTGCCCGTCAGAACGCAGGCGGCAAAATCCAGTTTTTTCTGCTGCGACTCCAATGAAAAATGTACCCGCAGCGTACCGCAGGAACGCGCCGCAGAAGGCAGCGGCAGCATTCCGTCCACCATCCTGGTGCGCGCCAGCACAGTACCGCCGTACAAATCTTCTATGCCGGCATAAATATCGCCTTCGGAAGCCCGCGCAAACAATACGCCGTTCTCTTCACCGTACGACTCCAGCGCCGGGCCGCCGTCCCGCTTTGCCGCCCAGAGCACCGCACGCCCTACAAGGCGGTAAAAATATTCCATGATATCGAATGTACAGGTGGAAAGCGCGCCGTGCCAGGTATCAATGATGGGATTGAAACAGGCGTCGTGGCCGTTGAAGCCGCTGTGCTGGGGCAGGATATCTCTCCGGTAATACCCAAAGGCTGCTACACGGCCTTTTCCCACGTTTTTCACCGCGGCGACCGGATCTCCGTTTTCGGCACGCAGGATCACTTCGCCGTCCGCTTCATAAGGGTAATATGCCAGCTCCTGCCAGGGGAACAACTCTACCGGAATACCGCGTGTGATATAATGGTCCGCCGCTTCCCACCGCGCCGTTTTCAGCGAATCAAACGCGATGGATGGGTAGCCCCTGTCTGTAAAGCCTTCTTCGAACTTTGCATGCAGCGGAGAAAGCTCGGCCAGCTCCGCCGTTTTCTCATGTCCCTCCCCGTCGAACGGCTGCACCATTACCAGGCCCGCACCGGCCTTTACACGCGCGAGGATGGCCGTGCGGGTTTTTTCTGTAAACTCTGCCCAGCCGTTGACGCTCGGCAGCACCAATACGTCATATTCCTTCTCTGAGGTCATCGCTTCTTCAAAATTCCGCTGTTCCACGCCAAAGTCCCAGATTCCGCCCCGGGCATCATAAAAATCTCCGAATCCCCATTTGTTCATATCCCAGAAGCGGTCGTATGTAACGTTGTCGCTGTGCAGCCCCATGCGCCCGGCCAGTTCCACACATTCGCGTCCAAAACGGACGCTGTTCAGAAAAAAAACACGGGGCGCGTCCTTTCCGCACGGGCCGTAAAAGGCTTCGCCGCGCACAGGCACTCCATCCGTCATCTTCAGATCGTATTTCATATCAGCCCTCCGCTGTATGCAGTGCGGGCCGGCGGCAGATGCATCTACCACCGGCCCGCACGCCAATCGTTTTATTTTTCGCCGCACTGCACAGGTTTTGCGGGGTATGTTTTATTTGCCCCGCTTCGCCATCTCGGCGGTCACTTCCTGAATCGCATCGTCCATGCCCAGATTGCGGCATTCGTCCTGGAAGGCGCGGAACATGGTTTCCACGTCCTCGGTGCCGATGATGATCTGCATAAATTTATCGCCCACAGCGATCTGCAGCTCGTCCTTTGCCGGCGTGGAGATCATCTTCGCAATCAGGCCGTCGTCGTTGTACTGTACGCACTCGTTCATTTTCAGCCGGTATTCCGCTGCCATTTCCTTAATGCCGGGCATGAAATCGTTGACGGCATCCGGGTCTGCGGCGAAGTCATAGTCCCAGGTCGCGATCAGGCCCAGCGGGTTGGATTCATACTTGTACGCTTCTCCGGTCGCCGGATCCATGATCAGTTCGACCTTATCGCCGTCGCGCTTATAGCTTTCGCCCTCGATGCCGTACCGGTACAGGTCGCGTCCCTCGGGGCTCAGCGTCCAGTTCATCCAATCCAAGATGCGGTCCAGCTTGGCGTCGTCCACCTTGCTGGAGATATAGCTGCCGCTCAGGCTCGGGAAAGGCGCCACGGTGGGTTCTTCCCCTTCCTTTGCGGAAAGCGGAGACAGGAGGCCGATGGTCTCCAGAGCGTCCAGATCCGGGTTCGCGGTATGGAAACTGCGGTTGACGACCTTATTCACCCAATCCGCGTCTGCGTTGCGGACAATGCAGCCGGCCTTGCCCGTGCAGAGCAGCTGGATCATCTGGTCGCGGCTGACTGTCGTGAACTCGGGGTCGATCAGGCCTTCCTGATACAGCTTGCGGTAGAACTTCAAAGGCTCCAGCATTGCATCCGTAAAATAGCCGGGCTGCCAGGTCCCATCGTCCGTTTTATACCAGGACATCGGGTCCGCCAGGCCCCAGAAGCCGAACAGCAGGTCCGGCGTTGTGTCGGACACGAATTTCTGCATGGACAGCGGTACGGTATCATTCTTTCCGTTGCCGTCCGGGTCTTTTTCCTTAAAGGCGACGAGCATCTCGTAGAACTCATCCACGGTCTCCGGCGCTTTCTCGATGCCCACATTTTCCAACCAGTCCTTGCGGTAATAAATACCGGTGGTGGTCGCCTGATATATATTTTCGAAACTTTCCGGACGCGGCAGATACCAATACTTTCCGCCCTGCACTTCCTTGACGGCGTTCAGCACCACGTCATTGTCAACGATCTCCTTAATGTAGGGATATTTCTCGATCATCTCATACGGAATGTCACGGATGATGCCCTGCTCGATCCAGCTGTAAAACATCGACATCTCATTGGTAGGATAGCTGCCCGTTACATCCGGCAGGCTGTCCGTAGCGCCGAACAGGCTTACCTGCTCGGGGTTATCCCAGCTCAGGGGCTGCAGGTCAAACTCGACGTTCAGCTTATCCTGCACGAACTGCCCCACCTTATCGTCCACGGTCTCGGCGTCCCACAGCGCGACGGAAATTTTCATTTTTTCGCTGCGGTCGCTTTCTCCCTCAACAGCAGAGGACGCGGAACCGCCGCTGCTGCCCGCAGCCGGCGTGCTGGTGGGGGTACTGGTGCCGGACCCGCCGCCGCAGGCGGCCATAGACAGCACCATTGCGAGAACCAACAGGGTACTCAGAAACTTTTTCATTTTCTTTCCTCCTTAAAATTGTTCAAATGCTCCTCAGCCTTTCACTGAGCCAAGCATAATGCCCTTGACAAAGTATTTTTGCAGGAAGGGATAGACCAGCACAATAGGCAGCGTCGCAACCATCACCGTAGCCATTTTCACGCCCTCCTCAAAAATAACGGTCGTACCGGCCGTCTGGCTGTAGGCCTGCAAAAGACTGGCCGGCTTGTCGCTCTGCACAATAATTTTTCGCAGAATCAGCTGCAGCGGAAACAGCTTCTGGTCTGTGATGTAGAGCATGGCCGGATACCACAGGTTCCAGTACGCAACGCCGTAAAACAACGCAAAGGTGGCCAGCGTCGGCTTCGAAAGCGGCAGGATGATGCTGCGGAAAATGCGCAGCTCCGACGCGCCGTCGATCTTTGCGGATTCCTCCAGGCTGACGGGGATCTGGTTGAAGAATGATTTGATCAATGTGAAGTACCAGACGTTCACGCCTGTGGGAATGATCATGACCCAGATCTTATTCACAAAGCCCAAGTTGCGGATGAGCATGTAGTACGGGATCAACCCGCCGTCAAAAAACATTGTGATGATGATCATCGTCAAAAAGAAATTGCGTCCGGGCAATGATTTTTTGGACAGCCCATACGCCAGCGTCGTCGTCAGGAACAGGCTGTAAATTGTGCCCACCACTGTGACAAATACCGTTACGAAAAAGCTGGTGATCAATTTATCATTGGCAAAAATGAATTCATACCAGCGGAACGTTACCTCTTTGGGCCAGAGGATGAACGGCGTGCTGTAAAATTCTCCTTCCGTTACAATGGAAGTAACAAATACGTTCCAGAACGGAAAAATCATGATAATGCCCAAAATAATGAAAAATACAATGTTGATATAGTCAAAGGCGGAATAGGCATTCAGTTTTTTTCTTTTTTTCGGTTTCGTGTTTGTCATTGGTGTCCGCCTCCTTAATACAGGCCTTCCTGGCCCAGCAGCTTTGCGGATTTATTTGCCACCAAAAGCAGGATGCAGTTGATGACTGATTTGAACAGGCCCACCGCGGTACTCATTTCAAACTTGCCGTCCGCAATGCCCAAACGGTACACATAAGTGTCCAAAACGTCTCCCACGCCGTATGTTCCTGCGCTGTACAGGTTGAATATCTGGTCAAAGCCCGCATTCATCACACCGCCGATGTCCAAAATCAGGTTAACGGATATTGCAAATGTGAGGCAGGGCAATGTAATATACCAAACCTGTTGAAACCGGTTCGCCCCGTCGAGCCGGGCCGATTCATAAAGCGAAGGATCTACACCGGAAAGCGCCGCCAGGTAAATGATGGTGCCCCAGCCCGCTCCCTTCCAAATTGAGGAAAGGTAAATCAGCGGGCGGAAATAATCCGGGTTTCCCAAAATCATTGTCGGCTCTACGCCGAAGCTTTGGAACACTTTACCGTAAATGCCTGTATTGATGGAAAAAATATTGGAGATCAGGCCCGCCATAACAATCCACGATACAAAATACGGAAGATACATCACCGTCTGGGAAACCTTTTTGAACTTCGTAGATTTCAGTTCATTGAGCAGCAGAGCCAGAATGATGGGTACCGGAAAGCCTGTGATGATCTTTCCGAAGCTGATAATGAGCGTGTTCTTAAAAGCATTCCAAAAATCCGGATTTTTGAAAATCTTCTCGAAATTTTCCCAACCGACCCAGGGGCTTCCCCAAATGCCCAGATTATACTTGAATTCCTTGAACGCCAACTGGATCCCGTACATTGGAAAATAGCTGAAAACGATCAACGCGAGCATTCCGGGGATGATCAGAAGATATAAATATCTGTGGTTATAGATCCTGCGCCGGAGCTTTTTATGGTCGATTTTCTTTTTTGCCCTCCGCGCGTCTTTTACCGCCGCTTCCATCGCGCCTTCCTCCTTTTCTTCCCGCCAGCCGTCTGTTTCGGTGCATCGTGCAAGGCGGTTCGCTTTGTCTGTCTTTATTTTACCAAGCTCCACACTCATCGTAAATTTTGATTTTTTGAGGATCTGTTTGTTTTTTTTCCCACTTTTCTGTATAGAGGCAAAAATGCAAAAAATAGGTTTGACACCCGCTTTCCCTTCACTATAATAAAATTATCCGGAGCATCAGGCGCCGGCCGCCACCCGCTTCGGCACGGAGGAATGGTTTATGCGTCTTTCAAGCAATCGTTTGCTCAAACTATCGCTTCGGCAGAAATTGATTTTGATTTTCGGCGTGGTCCTGCCGCTCATTATTCTTATATTGGGCGCTGTGACGCATCACTGGCTGTACCAATATACGATGGAACTCGTCATCGACATAAAGCTGAAAACCGACATCAGCGTGGCAGGCGAAGTGGAAGCGTTGAAAACGCGTGCAGAGGACCTCAGCAATCAGGTGCTGCTGAACACCATTGTGCAGGAAACCCTGGCGGTATCTTCTGAAAAAAGCGCTCTGGAACAATACTTTTTATACCGCGACGCCCAACAGGCGCTGTCCACGATGGCAGAAACAGATACCGTTGCAGGAATTTACGTCCACGCCTCCAACGGGATGTTCCTGCGCTCAGACGACAACTTTGCCGACCTGGCGCGCACCAATCCAGAGCGATACAACATTTTTCGTTCCGCCGCATTATCGGGGAACGGTCGGAACATATGGGTTTCTGCGCGCGGTAACGATTTCTCTATAACCCCGGATGCAAGAGCAGACAGGTCTTCCACACCTTACCTTTATATCGTCCGCCACATGAAGAGTATTTCAAACCCCGGCATCCTCCGCGGCGTTTCCATCGTACAGTTCAACTGTGAGCGGTACCTGAACGCCCTGATGCGAAACATCGACTCTTTTGGTGAATATGCATGCATTATCGACAAGCAGGGCAATGTGCTTCTGCACACCTCCAAAGATGCGGTTTTGGGGGAACCTCTCGATGCTGAATTGCTGAAACGTCTGGACGGCGGCCTTTTTGGATATTCCATTCTGGAAGGTGAGGACGCCCTGCTGCTTTATGCCGGCAGCCACGGCATGAACTGGCGCGTTGTCCATTATATTCCCACTGGGAGCATATCAGAAAGCCTCGCGCCCATCGGACGGTTTGTATGGGGCGCGCTGCTGTGTTGCGCGCTTGTGCTCATCGCGGTTTTATTGTCATTCTCCGCCATGATCTTCACCCCCATTCGCCGGCTTGCGCAAAATCTGGAGCGTTTCGGACGCGGTGAGCGGGGCGTTCGCATTTCCACCTGCCGAAGCGACGAAATCGGCGATCTGGAGCGCCAGTTCAATAAAATGGCCGACGACGTCGTCAGCTATATGAACGAGGTGGAAACGCAGCACCGTGCCCAGACACAGCTGGAGTTGAAAGTGCTGGAAAATCAGATCAATCCGCATTTTCTATACAATACGCTTGATCTGATCAACTGGCGCCTGCGCCGCGTGGGGCAAAATGAAATTGCGGATATGACCAATATGCTTGCGCAGTTTTTCCGGATCGGGCTGCACGAGGGCGCGGAATTTATCACTCTGAACAAAGAAATCGAACATGCCAAAATCTACCTGCAGATCTGTCAGATCCGTTACGGAGGAGGCTTCCGTTTTGTTTTCGATGTGCCGGAAGAACTGCTGGGTTGCAGAGTAAAAAAACTTATCCTGCAGCCCATCTTGGAGAATGCAATTCTGCATGGGATCAACGGCACCATCCGCAACGGCGTCATTCAGGTGACGGCCCGAAAGGAAGAAGCCGTGCTTTCTCTCTGCATTTCGGACAACGGCCGCGGCATGGAGCCTGACCAGCTGAAACATATCAACGCTTTGCTGAAACAAAAAGAAATCTCCGGTACAGACGCTTTCGGCCTGCAAAACATCAACCGGCGCATCGTATTGGCATACGGCGAGGCATATGGCATCAGCGTACAAAGCGCCGCCGGAAAAGGCACCTGTATCACCGTCCGTCTTGCCTATACGCCGCCGGAATAAGCTGCACGCCCTGCATCATATTCCCGCTCTGACGGGAAAAAGGATCTCGTTAAGGAGGATATCATTATGAAAAACACGGGTCTCCATGCCGTCCCGCCGCCCGCAGGCGGCTGTCCGGAACATTTGTGGCAGGGATTTGATTTCGGCGTCCCCGCCCCGGCGCTGGACCGCCTGCCCCAAGGGCCGTTCGCCATTGAGGACGACGGCGGATGGCTGCTGGCGGGTTCGTCCACGCCCGACGCCCAATACCGCGCGAATCCCGGCATGGGCTTTGTGGGCTATGCCTGGGAAGAAAGCGGTCCCTCCCTGATGGCGCGCGCCGGACGCGAAACTTTGGAGCAGCACCTTTCTCATCTGCTTGCTTTCCCATTCACAGACGTCCTGTACATCCGCTGCGATTGGCGCGACGTTCAGTCGGCTCCGGGGCAGCTCGCGCTCTCGCCCATTTGGGAGCATACTTTTGATATGGCGCGCAAGGCCGGCAAGCGCGTAGCATTCCGGATCCAGTCGAGCCAGACAGGAGGGCAGCCGGAACGCTATTCGCTGCCCGATTTCCTGCGGCAGCGCATCCCATATGTAACGCTCCGGAAATTCCGTACCGGCTCCGGTTTCCCGGACACCTATCAGGAGCCGGACTATACCAGCCCCGCTTTCTTTGATGCGTTGTGTGAACTGAACCGGCTGTTGGCCGACCGCTTTGACGGCGACCCGGCGCTGGAGTTCGTGGATCTGATGATGTACGGGTTCTGGGGCGAAGGGCACACCGGAGGATACCATAATCCTCTGCCCTACCAGGCCTGTGAAGACGCTTTCCTCAAAATGACCGCCGCGCAGATGGAAATTTGGAGGCACACGCCGCTTGCTGTAAACGTACAGACGGACATCTCCCGTGCTGGCAACCGTGCGGTGCAGGAGCTGTGCATGCGGCAGGGGACGTACCTGCGCACGGATTCGGTTCTCATCAACGAGCCCTCTGCCAACGAGCATATGGCGCACCGGCCGCCCCACACGGCCGGCATCATTGAGGACGGTTATTTCCGGTATTTTGACCCGGATGATCCCCGCCTTGCCGCGGACAGCGCCGGCGTGACCAATATCGAAAATACAATACTGCACACGCTGGATCTGGGCGGCAGCTATTTTTCACTTTGGACAGAGGGCCAAAACCTCCAGCGCTATTACGCCCGCTATCCCGACGCATTCAATGCGCTGGGCGCACGTATGGGATACCGCGTGCGTCCCTCCTGGGTATACCAGAGAAAGCGCGGCAGCCGCATGGAACTTGTACTGATGCTGCACAACGATGGCGTCGCCTCGATACCGGGCCGCCTGCGCCTTTCACTTTATGCGGAAAACGGCTCTTTGCTGAGCACAGGAACGCTGGACGCGGGCCAGCCCTTTGCCGGGCGTACCCGGCAATGCGCTTTCCTTTTACCGGAAGGTTATACCGCACGCACCGTATCGGTGGCCGCCGCTTTGCGCGACAAAAAAGGCGAACGTCCCATACGCTGGGCCTGCGGGCAGAACATCCGCCCCGACGGGCGGTTTGAAATTGAATTACAGCCGGCGGACAGCACCCGTTGGAGAAAGGACGTATGACAAATGGCAACGACGCTCACTACCGAAACCCTGCGCCTGCCCGGCGCGCGCCTCGGCCCGGAAAGCAGCGTGCCTCCCGTTGCGAGGATGCGAAATCTGCAGCAGACCGCCCGTGCGGATGTGGACGAGGACGACGGCCTGTTTCTGGGCTACGGGTTCATCCCCGGCTCATTCCCTTATCCGTATCAGGACAATTACAATCGCACCCTGGAGGATTGCAGCTTCCGGTCCGTCGTTTTGGAAAACCGTTACTTAAAGGCCGTTTTTGTACCCGAACTGGGTGGGCGGCTCTGGTCCTTGTATGACAAAGAAGCCCATCGGGACCTGCTGTTTACAAACCCGGTTTTCAGGCCGGGCAATCTGGCCATCCGCAATGCATGGTTTTCAGGCGGTGTGGAATTCAACTGCGGGCCCGTGGGGCATCATCCGCACACCTGCGAACCCATTGGCTGCGCGGAACTTGCCCTGCCGGACGGCACTCCCGTGCTGCGCCTGTATGAATTTGAGCGCATCCGTTCCATGGCGTATCAAATGGATTTCTTTCTTCCGGAGGAGTCCCGTTTTCTGTATGCCCGTATGCGTCTCTGCAATGAGACGTCGCGTGTGATCCCCGCCTACTGGTGGAGCAATATCGCAGTCCCCGCTTATTCCGGCGGGCGTGTTCTTGTGAGCGCAGACGAGGCCTTTTCCCAAAACAAGCAGGGTGTTTATAAACTTCCTGTCGCACCGGAGGGCGGGCTGGACATCTCTTATCCGGAACGCACACCGGATTCTCACGATTATTTCTGGAACGTACGGCCCGGGGCCCGCAAATACATCGCCCATGTAGGGCAGGACGGCTACGGCCTGCTCCAGTGTTCCACCGACCGCCTTCAGGGCCGCAAGCTATTCGTCTGGGGGCAGTATCCCGGCAGCCGCCGCTGGCAGGAATTTCTGAGCGGAGGCGCGGGACAGGGCTATTACCATGAGCTGCAGGCAGGCCTGGGGCGCACCCAATATGAATGCGTCCCCATGCCGCCGCACACCAGCTGGGAATGGCTGGAAGCCTATGGCGCGGTCCAGCTGGAGCCCGCAGAGGCGCACGGCTCCTGGCCTGCAGCCTATGCCGCCGCCGAACGGTTTGTGAACGGCGCGCTGCCTGCCGGCGGGATGGAGCTGCTGCTGCGTGAAACAAGAAACACAGCCGCCAAACGGCCGGCCGTGCGCCAGCTCTCATACGGCTCGGGCTGGGGTACGCTGGAGAACATCCGCCGGGCCGCCCAGGGTGAGCCGCCGCTCTCCCCGCATCTTGATTTCGGCCCTCTGCATGCAGCACAGGAATATTGGCGTGCCTTTCTGGAAACAGGCGATTTTCCGGGCAGCGGCCCCATACCTTCCTATATGCTCCAGCCGGAATGGGTCGCGCTTTTAAAGGCAAGCGCCGCCGGCGCTGGACACTGGAGCTGGGCCGTACACACCCATCTGGGGCTGTGCGCGCTCGCTGCGGATGATTTGGACGGTGCACACGCCGCATTGTCCCGTGCGCTTTCCCTGCATGCCGCACCGGAAGCCTTTTTCGGCATGGCTGTTTGCGAGGAGCTCTCCGGGCGCACCGGCAGTGCGGCGGATTATGCACTGCGCGCTGCGGTGCTGCGTCCGCATGACCGCAGCTATGCCCGCGCGGCGGCGGAGCGGATGCACAAAGCGGGACAGCATGGCCGCTTGCTGCAATTCCTCGCGCAAAGGCCGGAGCTCTCCGAAGACGGCAGGACCCGTATGTATCAGGCCAGCGCCCTGCTGCATACCGGCCAAGCGGCACAGGCCCGCCGGCTGCTCTGCGCAGACGGCGGCTTAGAGCTGCCGGATCTGCGTGAAGGTGAAACAACAATTACAGAGCTCTGGCTTTCGCTGAAAGACCTGCCCGCCGAAAACGGCGAAACGGAAACTCTGCCTTCATTCTTCGATTTTCGACTGCACACTGCACCGGAGGAGGAAAACACATGATGAATCACAACCCCGAAGCGCTGCATCGTTCCCTATATGCATCCGCATCCCGGACGCTCTCCTATGGGCAAAACAAAGACGACCCCGCATGGCGCAGCCGTGTGCTGGACAAATTGAAAGAACTCACAGGTCTGCCGGAAAAGCCTTCCACGCCTCCGGAAGTGCGGATCGAATGGCGCAAAGCCCAAAAAGAATTTGATGAAACGCGTTTTTGTTTTGAAAGCGAGCCGGGGTACTGGGTACCCTGCCATCTTCTTGTCCCGTCCGGCGCCGTCCGTCCTCCTGTCGTGATCTGCCTGCAGGGACATTCCTCCGGAATGCATATTTCTCTGGGGCGGCCCAAAAGCGATATTGACCGCGAGCATATTGCCGGAGGCCGGGATTTCGGCCTCCAGGCCATCAAAGAGGGTTACGCGGCGCTGGTGCTGGAGCAGCGTGCTTTTGGCGAATGCCACGGCTTTGACCCGATCAACGAGGAAGCCGTGGGCGCCGGCCGATGCCATGTGGCGGCCATGCAGGCTATGCTGATTGGCCGGACGCTTTTGGGAGAACGGGTTCTGGATGTCCAGCGTGCCATTGACGCACTGGAGCAATTTCCGGAAGTGGACGCACAGCGCATCGCCTGCATGGGCAACTCGGGCGGCGGAACCGCTACTTATTACGCCGCCTGCCTGGAGCCCCGCATCCAGATCGCTATGCCGTCCTGCTCCGTCTGCTCCTACGAAGGCTCCATATACGCCATGTACCACTGCCAGTGCAATTTTATCCCCCATGCCTTGAAATATTTTGAGATGCAGGATCTCGCGGTGCTTATCGCTCCGCGCAAGCTCGTGGTCGTCGCGGGCAGACAGGACGATATTTTCCCGCTTGCGCCGACGCTCCGAACCTTTGAAACAATCGAGCAGATCTATTCCCGCGCAGGCTGCCCCCAAAACTGCCGCTTTGTCACCGGAGACGGCGGCCACCGGTTTTATCCGGATGAAGCATGGCCGGTTTTCCGCGCACTGGCCCAATGGGACTGACTGCGGCCCGCCACACGGTTCCTTTCAGCAGCAGCATCCCCCACCAGGAAGCGCCCGTCCGGTTTTTTAACCGG
>ERZ791914.1425-NODE-1425-length-16114-cov-20.806526_pt1 | contig 16114 bp, 10 predicted proteins | sample MGYA00510140_ERZ791914 | MGnify/ENA primary metagenome ERZ791914 (study PRJEB30046, sample SAMN00792079) | human gut metagenome | study: EMG produced TPA metagenomics assembly of the A metagenome-wide association study of gut microbiota in type 2... | reverse complement strand
GCGCCGCCAAGCCCACTACCGTACTGGACCATGCGGGTGCTGTCGCCGGCGCCGCCGTGGTCGCAGACACCACCGAGACCCCGCTTTCGCTCATGCACGACGCCATGACGCTGGTCGGCGAGCTGCGTCGCGCGCCCGAGCTTACCGCCGCACCGGTCGCCGCGCTCACCCGCGACGGCCTTATGGCCCGCGCACTCCATGCCGAGCCCGCGCGCTCCATCGCCGTCATGCCCAACAACGAAGAGGCGACTATTGAGGTTTGGCTCTCGCTCGACCACGCCGCCGCAGCATTTGAAGCTGCGACTAGCGCGGATGCCGAGGAGCAGGCCGCAGATACCGAAAACGAAGCCGCCAACGCTCCCATGCCCGAGCCTGCCGCCACGCTCGACCTGGGCGACGGCAAGCCGCTGCCCGTGCTCATCCCCGAGTCCGAGCAGTTCGCCAACCGCCTGCGCAAGAACGCCCGTCTGCGTCGCAAGTGGGCAAAGCGTGAGGGTGTGAGCTGCTACCGCGTCTACGATGCCGACCTGCCCGACTACTCCGCCGCCATCGACCTGTACGAGGGCTGTCCGCAGACGCCGGGCCGCTGGCTCGTCATCGCCGAATACGCGGCGCCCAAGACCATCGACCCGGCGCTGGCCCAGGCCCGTATGCTCGACATCTTGGCCATCGCGCCGCGCATCCTGGATGTTCCGGCCGAGCATGTGCACGCCAAGGCCCGCATGCGCTCACGCGGTGGCTCGCAGTACGGCAAGCAGGGCGCCGGCAAGGGCGGCTCGGGCGAGCGCGCCAATATCGCGCGCCGTCGCCTTCCGCTCATCGAGGAAGGCGGCCTTACCTTTGCCGTCAACTTTGACGACTACCTGGACGTCGGCATCTTCCTGGATCATCGCGTCACGCGCAATCTGGTGCGCGAGCACGCCAAGCAGGCACGCCGCTTCCTCAACCTGTTTGCCTACACCGGCACCGCCACCTGCTATGCAGCCGACGGCGGCGTCGAGGAAACCGTGACGGTCGACCTCTCCAACACCTACCTGGACTGGGCCGAGCGCAACATGCGCCAGAATGGCTTTGTGGGGCCGCAGCACCACTTTGTGCGCGACGACGTGCTCGCCTGGATTCGCGACCAGCGCCAGACGCGCAATCGCTGGGACCTGATCTTTGTCGATCCGCCCACGTTTTCGAACTCGTCCAAGATGGGCCGCCGCACCTGGGATGTTCAGCGCGACCATGTTGAGCTTTTGGCCGGTGTATCGCGCCTGCTCGCGCAGGGCGGCCACGCCATCTTTAGCTGCAACCTGCGCGGCTTCCGCCCCGAGACGCGCAAGCTCGCGCGCGCGGGCGTCGTGCTGGAGGACATTACGGCGCAGACCATCCCCGAGGACTTCGCGCGCAACCAGAAGGTGCACCATTGCTATATCGTGCGCCGCCTGCCCATCGAGGATGCCATGGCCGAAGTCGGCTTTAGTGCCGAGGAGATTGCCGAGCGAACCGAGGAGCTGCGCAACCCCGAAGCCCGCAAGCCCCGTACAGCAGTGCCCGCGCACGCGCAGGCCGGCGACCGAGGGCCGTGCGGTGACGGCAAGCCCACCTGTGCAGGTAAGCCCAAAAAGAAGAAGTTCTACGCCAGCAAGCCCAAGGGAAAATAACAAAATTGCGGTGGAATAGTTCCTAAAAATGCCTGGTAAAGGCCCAAATAGGATCTATTTCACCGCAACTCATAGAGGGGCCGCGCTCTGCCCTACCCCTGGGTGACCAATCGGTAACCGATACCCACATGCGTTTGGATATAGCGCGGATGCGCGGGGTCGGACTCGATCTTCTTGCGCAGCGTGCCCATAAAGACGCGTAGGCTCGCCAGGTCGCTCTTAGTCGCCGTACCCCAAATCTCGTTCAGGATAAATTGGTGCGTCAGCACCTTGTCGGCATTGTGTGCCAGCAGGCAGAGCAACTTGTACTCGATCGGCGTCAGATGCAGCTCCTCGCCATCCATCGTGGCGATGCCGGCATCAAAATCGATGTGCAACTCGCCGGTATCGAACGAGCCCTCGGAAGCAACACCGCCCGCCTGCGCATACGAAAGGCGCCTGAGCGTCGTGCGAATGCGCGCGAGCAGCTCCTCGACCGAAAACGGCTTAGTCAGGTAGTCGTCGGCGCCGGCATCGAGCGCGCGGATCTTGTCCACGTCCTCGCTGCGTGCCGAAACCACGATAATCGGCATGCCCGACCACGCGCGCACCGACTCCACCACCTTGACGCCGTCCATATCGGGCAGGCCCAGATCGAGCAGCACAATGCTCGGCGCCTGCGACGAGGCGGCGGCGATGGCGGCGTGAGCGGTCTCCACGGCCATATGGCGCAAGCCGTGCGCCTCGAGCGCGGCGACGATAAGGTTGCGGACGGCGGGATCGTCCTCAACGACCAAGATGAGCGGTTTCACGGCAGAGTTCGGCACAGCGCTACTCCTTATCAAACGAAATATCGGCGGCGGGAAGCTCAATCGTAAAGACAGAGCCGTGCGGGGCCGCCGCGGCAACCTCTATGCTACCGCCATGTGCCAGCGCAATGGAGCGACAGAGCGAAAGCCCCAAGCCCACGCTGCGGCAACTGTCGGCTAGGCCATGGTTGGCGGTGTAGAACGACTCAAAGATTCGCTCGCGGTCCTCGGGCGCAATGCCCGGGCCATCATCAGCAACCGAGCACGCCACGCATCCATCATGGACGCCAATCGAGATTACGATATGCGAGCCCGCAGGCGTATAGGTGATGGCGTTGTTCACCAGATTGACCACCAACTGCACCATCAGGCGCGCGTCGACGTTGACGAGCGCCGGCTCATCGCACGCCACTACCTTAAGGTCGTGCTCGCGCACGGCCGGATTTACGTGACGCAGCGCCTCCTCGACGATATCGTCCATGAGCTCGAGCGTGGTCGACAGGTGCATGCCGCCGCCCTCGAGCTTGGTGATGGCGAGCAGATTCTCGACGGTGGCGTTGAGCCACAGCGCATCCGAGCGAATGGATAGGAGCATGCCGCGGCGTGTCTGGTCGTCGAGCACGGCCGTGCCGGTCGAGCCCTGGTCGAGCAACACGTCGGCATTACCCGAAATACTGGTGAGCGGCGTGCGCAGATCGTGCGAGATGGAACGCAGCAAATTGGCACGCAGCTGCTCGTTTTTAGCGAGTACCGCCGCCTCCTCGCGGGCCTCCATGGCGCGGGCGCGATCGAGCGCAAGCTCGCCTTCGCTCACGATGGCATCGGCAAGCGTCCGCTCCTCGGGCGTCAGCGCATCGGGCTCGGCGACAATGGCGAGCACCCCCACCACCGAGGCGGGATCGCCCGCGCGCACCATGGTGTCACCCGAGCGCACGGTCAGGTATATGCCGTAGAACGCCGAGCCACCATAGGTGGCATCGAGCGGCGTTCCCACATAAGCGGATGCCGAGAGCCGCGGCGGCATCTGGGGCGCCAACTGGTGCACCGGCGCGGCATCGCCCACGGCCGTATACGTCGCGCGCGGCAGCAGGTCATCGTCGTCGGCATCGGCGCTATACCACACGACCGGACAGTCCGAAAGACGCGCCAGCTGCGTTGCCATAGCGTGCACAATCTGTTGCTGATCGGCGCAGCGCTGCAGCATACGGTTGGTCTCGAGCACCATCTGCGTGCGACGATCGCTGGCGGCAGCCTGCGCCAAGGCGCGGCGCAGGGCCAGCGCGATCGAGCTCGACACGAGCGAGACCGCAAACATAATGAAGAACATGCCGGGATAGACGCGGTCGATAAACGACAGCGAGCAGCGCGGGTCGACAAACAAGAAGTTGTAGAGCGCCACGGCGGCAGCCGAGCTCAGCAAGCAATACAGGCGACTCCAGGTAAAGAATGCGCACAGCTGCACGGCGAACACATAGACGATCATGATGCTCGGCGCGAGACCCGGATGGTCGAGCAGCGCGCCCACAATCGTCGCCGCGACCAGCAGCCCCGCCGATACGCAGGCGTCATACAGAGGGCTGCGACGCGTCAGCGTTGTACGCCTCCACCAAAAGTTCTCGGCAATATCGCCGTCCGCATGGACGTCCATCAGCGCCCCGCCCCTCTCTCAAAAACAAAAACCACCACAAAGGGGACAGGCACCTTTGTGGTGGTTTCCCCTCGTGGTGGTTCCAAGTGTATAGCCTTTGCAACCTGCGGTCGCTAGACAAACAGCACGTGCGCGAGCAGTGCGCACACGCACGCCGCGACAAACACCAGCGCCACGACCGAAATCACACGATCGGCCATGTCCATGTTGGCCCGATTCGTAAAGAACCGATCTTCGGCGGCGTCGACGCGTGCCTCGCGCACCAGCTCGGCCGCAAGATCGCGACCGTCAAGCGTCTTTGCGTCCATGGTTTTCTCCCCAGACTCATTTCCCGTCATTGCAAACCTGCCCGTTCACAGTCAAATCTCAGGTGTCGATTACGGGCGCTCGTTGGGAGCCAGACGCTGCATCTTGCTCACGGCCTTAAACTTGGTGAACAGCGGCACGTACTCAAAGTTCACGTTGGAGTTCTCCAGGCCGTACCAGCGCGCAGGCGTGCCAGCGGCGCGGCGGATGATGTACTTGAGCGTAATGGCCGTACGCTCGCTCGGCTCCACGTCGCTTTCGGGCGCCAGAAGCTTGCGGATCATAACGAACTTGAACGTACCGATGTTGCCCGGATCCTTGTAGACCGAGTAGTCATGCGTCTGCGGCGGCAGCTCGCCGCTGGCTGCCAGATCCTGAACAACCTGGCGCAGATAGGCGTTAACGCGCTGGTTGATCTTGTAGCCCAGGTACAGATGCACGCGGAACACGTAGTCGGTGCCGAACGTCTCGACCGAGTAGGCAAAGGTATGCGGCTCGTCCATGGTCTCGACATTCACGAACCACCAGGCGCGAGCGCGCTTGGGGTGCTTATCCAGGATGGAGTAGACGATATCGCGGTCGATATAGTCGGTGTTGGTGTCCTTGGTCAGGTACACGATATTGTCGCTCATGAGCTCGTAGCGGTCGTCGTCGCGCAGGCGCTTGAGCTGCGGCAGGTAGCTGCGCAGCGGCAGCAGCGTAAACTGGCGCTGCTCGACCGCCGTGCCGTTGTACCAGCACACCATAATGCTCATGATGAGCGCGGCCATAAGGATGGTGAAATAGCCGCCGTGGAAGAACTTGGTGAGCGAGCTCACAAAGAAGAAGCCCTCGAGCATGAGGAAGAAGACGGCAAAGATCCACGGCGCAACCTTGAGCTTGCGCTCCACGTGCAGATAGAAGAAGAGCAGCAGCGTCGTGCACATCATGGTCAGGGTAATAGCCAAGCCGTACGCAGCCTCCATGTGCGCCGAGTTCTGGAACAGCAGCACCACGATAACGCAGCCCACGAGCATGACGTTGTTGACCATGGGGATGTAGAGCTGACCCTTGGTCTCGGCAGGATAGAAGACCTGCATATGAGGCATGAGGTCCAGGCGGCTGGCCTCGGACACCAGCGAGAATGCGCCGGTGATGAGCGCCTGCGAGGCAATGATGGCGGCGATGGTGGAAAGGCCGACGGCAAAGGGACGCAGGCTCGGGGTGAGCATCTGGTAGAAGGGGTTGAGGTCGGCGATGCCCATGAGCTCGGGGTTGGCAGCGTTGTTGATAAGCCACGCGCCCTGACCCATGTAGGACAGCAGCAGGCAGCACTTAACGAACGGCCAGGTGGCGTAGATGTTGCCGCGGCCCACATGGCCCATGTCGGAATAGAGCGCCTCGGCACCGGTGGTGGCGAGGAAGCAGCTGCCTAGGATCATGATGCCCGCATGGTTGTTGGGGCTCAGCAGAAAGCCGATGCCGCGCAGCGGGTTGAGGCACAGCAGCACCGCGGGATGCTGGAAGACAAAGAACAGGCCCGTACCGCCCAGGAACAAAAACCACAGCGTCATGATGGGGCCAAAGGCGTGACCGATCTTGGCCGTGCCGATGCGCTGCACCAAGAAGAGCGCAATGATAATGGCAAGCGTGATCGCGACAACGCGACCCTGGTCGTCACCGAGCACGGCGTGGACCGCCGGGATGGTGCGCAGGCCCTCGATGGCAGTGGTCACGGTAACGGCAGGCGTCAGGATGCCGTCGGCGAGCAGTGCCGCGCCACCCAGCATGGCGGGGATGATGAGCCACTTGCCGCAACGCTTGACCAGGCTGTACAGGGCAAAGATACCGCCCTCGCCGTGGTTGTCGGCGCGCAGCGAGATCAGCACGTACTTGACGGTCGTCAGCAGCGTGACCGTCCACACAACAAGGGAGAGCGCGCCGAGCACGAACTCCTGCGTGACGCTTCCGATGCCGCCGTTGCCGGCAACGAGCGCCTTGGTTACATACATGGGGCTGGTGCCGATATCGCCGTACACCACGCCCAGCGTGACGAGCATCGCCGAGATGCTCACAGGAATCGCAGCGTGAGAAGCTGCCTCCTTGGCCTTTTGTTCCATAAGCCGGTTTCCTCCCAACTTTAATGTTCGAAGGGATTATAGGTAATCGGCCCATGTTTGAATGGCGCCGTTTTCCCAGCTAGATAAACATTTATACGGCCTTTAGGCCACCACGGCGATATGGAATGTGACAGAGGGACTTTCCCTTTGTCACATCGCCGCATTCGTTACTTGCCGAGCCAGTTTTTGAACCACCACTCCATGGAACGGCTCATCTCGGCCATAAAGGGGCTCGTGTGCTTGCGGGTGTAGATATCCACCACGCGCTCGCCTGCCTCGCGGGCATGCGGACGGAACATCGCGTCCATCTCGGCCACCTGCGCGTCCATGGTCGCGGTATCGGCGCGGCGGTAGCGCTCCTCGTGCACCAGGTTCACCACGGGATGCGCGATTGCCGGACGCTCCTTGCGGGGCGTGCCGATGATGAGCATCGACAGCGGCATGGTATAGGGAGGCAAGTCCAGCAGCGAGGCGACTTCCTCGGCATTCTCGACGATATCACCGATGTAGCAGCTCCCCAGCCCCAGGGCCTCGGCGGCGACCACGGCATTTTGCGCGGCGATCACGGCGTCCTGTGCCGCGATGGCAAAGTCACCCAGACCCGGTGCACGACGGGGCGCCTTGCCCGTGCGCTCGACAAACTCGGGCTTAAAGCAGCCCACGTGCTCAAACAGATCGATCCACTTGGCATAATCGACCACAAATATTAGTGCCCAGGGCGCCTTGGCGATCATGGGCTGATGATCGCACAGGTCGGCGAGGCGGTCCAATGTGGCCTGCTCGCGAATGCTCACGATGGAATACATCATCATGGCGCCCGCCGACGGCGCGCGACTCGCCGCATGCAAAATCGCCGCCCGCTGCTCGTCAGTCACCGCCACGGGACGGTCGTCGTCATCACGCGCGAAGGCACGCGTAGACGAGCGATGCTCCAAGATGTCCAGCACTGTGTTGCCCGTAGTCTCGACCGGATAGCCGCACGTATCCACGCCCGCAGCTCCGCCGCAGTACTCGGCGCCTGTCATACAAACCTGCTCGCTCATCGCCCTACCCTCGCCATTTCTTTAAGAAGCCTTTACGTTTCCGTGTAATTCCCGTCCATTATCGCGCAGGTCGCCACTACATTGCGCCACACCGCCACACGTGCGCGTTAATATGGCTGGTTGTGCGCAGCCACCAATTGCAGCGCATATCTTGCTAACAATCGGGTGAACCCCCGCTTTCGTAGGTTTTAAGTTTGTGAGGAGTCTCAGCATGTTCGCAGCCGCCATCTCGCTCGTCGGTCTTGCGGCGACCATCTACCTTGTCTTGCGCGAGGCCAAGGCCATTCGCGCTCAGTCGGGCACCGTTGCCAAAAGCGCTCTTGGGTGGAGCGTCGTCTTCGGCCTGTTCCAGCTCTTTTTGACCATTTGGGGCGCCATTGGCCTCGTCGCCCAAAACGAGCCGCTCGCCTTTGTGATGCTCATCCTGACCAACGCCATCCTTACCGGCTGCGCCTGGGCCAGCATCGCCCGCGACCGCATCGCCCCGCGCGTCTTTGCGTTTGCCGGGCCCGACGCTCCCGCCCCCACCGGCAAGCTCGCCCGCCTGCGCGGCGCCTTTGTGGGCAAACCGCTCGTCGCCGCCGTCCTGTGCCTGCTGCTCGCCGGCGTCTTTGCGCTGCTGGGCATGGAGGTCTCGTCCAACCACGACTTTACCTGGGTCTATCCCCTATGCATCCTGCTCGAGTGGGCCATCATCACCGTGCTCATGGTCGGCCTGTTCTTCCTGTTCCAGCGCCATGGCGCAGCTCCGGCCGTCCTGGCCTTTGCCCTCTTTATCCTGGGCATTGCCGAGTTCTTCGTCATCACGTTTAAATCCATGCCCATCCAGCCGGGCGACCTTTCGGCCATCTCCACTGCCGCCGCAGTCGCCGGCAACGGCTACACCTTCTCCATCTCGCTGTTCTGCGTGCTGTCCATGGGCTTTACCGCCATCGCCATGCTGCTATGCGAGTACGCCGGCCTGGTGGCACCGCATCGTCAGAAGGGTACCGCCAACGCCAAGCGCATGCTGCTCACCAACCTGCTCGTGGCGGTGCTGTGCCTGGGCGGCGTTACCGCACACGTCACGCTCATCGACTACTACAACACCCTCGGCATCACCGTCTACACCTGGCGCCCGCTCGAGAGCTACTGGCGCGAGGGCTACCTGCCTGCCTTTATTAGTGCGGCACAGTCCATTAAGCCGCCCAAACCCGCCGACTACTCCGTCGACGATGCCAAGGCCACGCTCAAAAAGTACGCCAAGGCCTACGACAAGTCCAACGCGGCCAAGAGCGACGAGCGCGCCGCCGCAGAGGAGCAGTTCGACAGCGAGAAGCCCACGGTCATCGCCATCATGAACGAGACCTTCTCGGACCTGTCGATCTATCAGAACATGCGCGCCGGCTACGAGGGTCCGCAGCACTTTAAGAGCCTGTCCAACTGCCTCAGCCGCGGCAAGCTCTATGTAAGCGCCTACGGCGGCGGTACCGCCAATACCGAGTTTGAGTTTATGACCGGCAACTCCATGGCCAACCTGGGCTCGGGCGTGTACCCCTACACCATCTACAACATGGAAACGACTGGGAACCTGGCAGAGCAGTTCAAGTCGCTCGGATATTCCACCACGGCCATGCACCCCAACCACGCGACTAACTGGAACCGCGAGAACGTCTACAAGGACTTTGGCTTTGACCAGTTCCTGTCCATCAACGACTTCCAGGGCGCCGATACCCTACGCGGCATGGTGACCGACCAGGCTACCTACGACAAGATTCTTGAGCTGCTCGACCAGAACGCCGATCCGCAGTTTATCTTCGACGTGACCATGCAGAACCACTCGGGCTACGACACGGGCCTGCTGCCGGTCGACAAGCAGCTGCACCTGAACATCGACACGACCGACCTGGACACCAAGACCGTCGAGGACGGTACGCTCTCCGATGTCGACGAGTATGTTTCGTGCATTGAGCAGTCCGACCAGGCGCTGCGCTACTTCCTTAACGCCTTGAGCAAGCTCGACCGCAAGGTGGTCGTGGTGTTCTGGGGCGACCATCAGCCGTTCTTCCCGTCCAAGTTCAACGATAAGTGGTTTACCGACGAGGACGACGCCACGCACCAGGAGCGCTTGTGGCAGACCGATTACATCATTTGGGCCAACTACGACGTTGCCGGCTGCGACCAGACGAGCGAGGTCGACGACCTGTCCACCAACTACCTGTCTACCCAGCTGATGCAGCTGATCGGCGCCCCGCTGACCGACTACCAGAAGGCGCACATGACGCTGCGCGAGTCGCTGCCCGCTATCAACTCCGTGGGCTACGAGGACGCCAGCCTGCGTTGGGCGCTTTCCTCCAACGTCACCGGTGACGACGCCGCTGCCGCAGCCGCCACCAAGGCGCGCGAGGATTACGCCAAGATGCAGTACTACGAGATGTTCCGCGACGGCAAGAACGTGTACACCGAGCACTTCCAGACCGAGGCCAACGAGACCGACCCCAACCTGGCACCGGGAACAACCAAGATTAAGTAGCGGGTCGCTCATAACTGAAACGTCTGTCCGGACGGAGGCATATAAGGTTCCCTGCTCGGACAGTCCTGCGCAAGACGGAGGCCACATTAAGTGGCCTCCTTTGCGTGCGGAACTCGCGATGAACCTTATATGCCTCCGCCCGGACAGACGCCCAGTTGCTGGAACGCGGCTTGTCATCGGGGTGATGGAAAATGTCGCCCCAAACGCTTGCAGTGGTTGCGTCCACAAGTGTCAAGAAATAGCCTCGAGAATCTCGAGGCTTTCACATTTGTATTGTTTTGCACGAAGGACCGCGAACGGCGAAGCTACTCTCCCAGCACGGCCTTCTTGGCGGCTGCAGCCATGTTGTCCAGGTCTTCCTTGGTGGGATGGTCCTTCGCGGCAACCCAGTTGTCGAGCAGCATCTTAAATCGGACGTTATCGGGATCTTGCTCGAGCATGGCCTCGTAGCGCTGCTTGACCGCGGGGCCCATCTTGCCCTGGCACATCGCCCAGCCCGCAAGCTCGGCATCCCCAGCCAAATTGGAAGTTACGCGATCAATAATCTGCTGGTAATAGCTCTGGTCGGCGCCAAAACCGCAGGTGCCAAACAGGAAGACGCGCTTACCGTGCAAGGCGGAGAGCAACGCCGCGACCGAAGGCGTGCACGCGCCCTTGTCGCACCAAAAACCGACGAGCACCGTGTCGGCCGCGCAGGCGCCCTGCGCCTCGAGCTCAACCTGATCTGCGTCCGCATCGTCGCTCAACGCCGCAGCGTGGACAAACTCAACGCCCGCAGCCTGCAGAGTGCGCTTGATCGCACCCGAAACCATCCTGGTATTACCGCTCTTGCTGTTAACCACCAAAGAGCACGTCGTAGTCACGTTGCCTCGTTTCCCCCGAAACTCGAGCCATTAATGCAATTTGTTAGAAGCATATCTTAGTACTAACGGCGCAGATGTAAACCATCTGCCGCTAATCGGTATTCCCTACTGGGCGAATTGGCTGCGGTAGAGCTCGGCATAGAAGCCGCCTACCGCCAGCAGCTCGTCGTGCGTGCCGCGCTCGATAATCTGGCCGTCGCGCATCACCAGAATGCAGTCGGCGTTGCGGATCGTCGACAGGCGGTGCGCCACCACAAAGCTTGTACGGCCAGCCATGAGCTCGTCGAATGCCGCCTGCACCTGCAGCTCGGTACGCGTATCGATGCTCGACGTTGCCTCGTCCAGCAGCAAGATCGCCGGGTCGGCGAGCATGACGCGCGCGATGCACAGCAGCTGCTTTTGACCCTGGCTAAACGTGCCGCCGTCCTCGCCGATCACCGTATCGTAGCCGTCGGGCAGCTGCACGATAAACTTGTGCGCATGCGCACGCTTGGCGGCTTCGATGACCTGCTCGCGCGTGGCGTCGGGACAACCGTACGCGATGTTATCCGCCACCGCGCCCTCGAACAGCCAGGTGTCCTGCAGCACCATACCAAAGGCGCGGCGCAGGCTTGCGCGCGTGTAGTCACGCGAAGACTGGCCATCGACCATGATGCGTCCGGCATCGATATCGTAAAACCGCAGCAGCAGGTTGATGAGCGTCGTCTTGCCGCAGCCTGTGGGGCCGACCAGGGCAAAGCGCATGCCGGGTTTGGCCTCGATGCAAATGTCCTGCAGCAGCTTGCGGTCGGGCACGTAGCTAAAGTCCACATGCTCAAAAGTCACCTCACCCTGCGGGGCAGCAAGTTCCACGGCATCCGCCGCATCGGGCTCCTGCTCGCGCGCATCGAGCAGCGCGAACATGCGGCGCGCCGAGGCATACGCCGTCTGGATCTGCGTAATGACGTTGGTGACCTCGTTGAACGGCTTGGTGTACTGGTTAGCATAGGACAGGAAGATTTGCACGCCGCCCACCGTGAGCGCCGCGGGCACGCCCGTGATCACGCCCACGCAGCCGATCACAGCGACCACGGCATAGATGATGTTGTTGATAAAGCGCGTGCCGGGGTTGGAGAGCGAACCCATAAACTGCGCGCGCTCGCCCGCGGTGTAGAGCTCGGCATTGAGGGCATCGAAGCGCTGCTGAGCGCGCGGGCCGTAGGCAAAGGCGTCGACAAGCTTCTGCTCGCCCACGTATTCCTCGATATGGCCGCCAAGCTGACCCTGAATGCGCTGTTGAGCCGTAAAGCTTTTGTTGGAGAGCTTGGCGATGGCGCCGGCGGCAAAGATGGAAAGCGGCGTGACGAGCACCACCACGAGCGTCATGGTCAGATTGATGGAGAACATAAACGCAAGCGTGCCCACGATGGTAATAACGCCGGTAAAGAGCTGCGTGAAGCCCTGCAGCAGACCGTCGCCCACCTGATCGACATCGTTGACCACGCGGCTCATGAGGTCGCCGTGGGCATGGCTGTCGATAAAGCCGAGCGGCATGCGGCTGAGTTTATCACTCGCCTCCACGCGCATGTCACGCACCGTCTCGTAGGATAGGCGGTTAACGCAGTAGCCCTGCAGCCACTGGAAGGCCGCGGCTCCCACCACGACGAGCGAGAGTTTGGTGACGAGCGGCAGCAGTGCGTCGAAATCCACCTGGCCCGCGGCAACAATCAGGTCGATGCCCTCGCCAATGAGAATAGGTGTGTAGAGCTGCAAGATAACGGAGATGGCGGCACTCACAAACGACGCCGCAAACGAGACGCGGTGCGGGCAAACATAACCCATCAGGCGACGGGTCACCGCGCCCACGGGATAGCGCTCAGGGTCGCCGGGCTGGCGCGGGCCGTCACCCAGGTCGTTGAGCTTGTCGTTGCCGGACACATTGGCCGTCATCGTGGCGACCGAACCGGAAGAAGTATACGGATTCATCTAGCAGCCCTCCTTTGCGCAGACGGATGCGGGAACGGTTGGGGCGGACGTGGGCGCCGCACTCCTCTGCTGACCCTCGAGCTCCTCACGACGAAGCTGCGACTGGCAAATCTCGCGATAGAGCTGGCAGGTCGCGTACAGCTCATCGTGCGTGCCCAAGCCCGCGACCGAACCGTGGTCGAGCACGCAGATCATGTCGGCATCGCGCACGGTCGAGACGCGCTGGCTCACGATGACGGTCGTCAGCGGCAGCCCGCCCTCGGCGGCACCGCGCACGCTGCGCTCGCGGATGGCATGGCGAAGCGCCGCGTCGGTCTTAAAGTCGAGCGCCGAGGCGGAGTCGTCCATAATCAGGATCTGCGGCGAGCCCACCAGAGCACGCGCAATGGTCAGGCGCTGGCGCTGACCGCCGCTGAAGTTCTTGCCGCCCGCCTCGACCGGAGCGTCGAGCCCCTGCGGCTTGTTGCGCACGAACTCGCTGGCCTGCGCCATATCGAGCGCCGCCCAGAGCTCCTCGTCTGTTGCCGCCTCGTCGCGCCAGGTCAGGTTGCTGCGGATGGTGCCGCTCACCAGCGACGCGCGCTGCGGTACGGTCGCAACCACATGGCGCAGCTGATCGAGCGGCCAAGTGCGCACGTCGGTACCCATCACGCTCACACTGCCGGTGCCCGCATCATACAGGCGCGGAATAAGCGAGACGAGCGTGGACTTGCCGCTGCCCGTGCCGCCGATGATTCCGAGCGTCTTGCCCAGCGGCAGCTCCAGGGTCACATCGTCGACGGCATTTGCCGCGCCCGCGCCAAACGAAAAACTCGCATGGTCAAAGCACAGCGCGGGGGCCAGGGCGGCATTGCCCGTCGCGCCCGGCTTGGGCAGTGCGACCGGCTCGTTGTCCTCGTCAGTGATGCTCGGCACGCAATTGAGCACCTCGTTGATACGCGACGCGCTGGCGCTCGCCTTGGTAAAGACCACGACCAGGTTGGCGACATACACGATGGAGGTGAGGGTCTGCGTCATGTAGTTTACAAACGCCATAACCTGACCCTGCGTGAGCTCGCCCACGTTGACCTGGATGCCGCCCACCCACAGGATGGCGCACACGCCTAGGTTCATCACCAAAAACGTGACGGGGTTGAGAATCGATGAGAGCTTGCCCACCGCGATGGCAGTATTGGCCTGGTCATCGGCGGCTTGGGCAAAGCGCTCACGCTCGTGGTCCTCGCGCACGAAGGCGCGAACCACGCGGACGCCCGAAAGACCTTCGCGGCAGATAAGCGCGATGCGATCGAGCTTTGCCTGCAGCTGCTTGTAGTACGGGATGCAGCGCGCCATGACAAACCAAAACACCAAGCCGATGGCGGGCGTGCAAATCAAAAAGATCATGCCGAGCTTAAGGTCGATGGCAAGGGCCGCGACCATGGAGCCCGCGGCCAAGAAGGGCCAGCGGATGAGCATGCGTACGCCCAGAGCCACAGCGAGCTGCACCTGGTTAACGTCGTTGGTGATGCGGGTGATGAGCGACGGCGTGCCAAAGCGATCGAGCTCGGCGTAGCTCAGCTTATTGATGTGCTCGTAGAGCGCGCCGCGAATGTCGGTGCCCATGCCCTGCGAGGTGAGCGCCGCCATCTTTTGGCAGACGAGCGTAAACGAGATGCCGATCACAGCCATGGCGGCGAGCACCACGCCGTAACGGACGACAGCGTTCACATCGTGCGCCCCAATGCCCTTATCGATCATCTGGGCAATCACCAGCGGCGTAAGCAGGTCAAAGATCACTTCAATCAACTTGCACGCAGGGCCGATCACCATATAGCGGCGAAACTTTCCACCAAAACGCCTGAGCAGCTCAATCATAAAAAGGCGCTCCCCATCATCATTCACACTCAATTCGAACCATGATAGTACGGTGAGCCCAAAAGAGGCGTAAACAACTCGTCATTTCTAATGGGATTCGGTTTTCAGAGGGGTATACGCGCACACCCAGCCAGTGTCGGGTCAACTAGCTTGGTATACTTACATTAGTGCTACCAAGTTAGTCGCCGACTCTGGAAATGAGGTGCCGAGATGAACGACATTCTCGCAAGAAGAGCAAGACGAGCAACTGTGGGCATCGCCCTTTCCGCGGCACTTGTCGCGGGAATCGCCCCCGCAACGGCGATCGCGGCGGAAACCAGCTCCCCCACCGGTGCAGTTGCCTTGCAGACGGAAGACGCGGCCGCCGCAAAAGAAAGAGCGTATGCAGCCATGCAGGAAGCGCTCAAAAACCTCGAGGCCGCAAAAGACGCCGCAAGTCCCGAGAAACTTGCGGAAATCGATGATGACATTGCCGCATTTCAAGAACTCTACGACATGGTGGTGGCGGAAGCCGCCAAATGGAGGAAACCCCTTCCCGCCATGCAAGCGAACGTCGATGCAGCCCAAGCCAAATACGATGAGGCCCACAACCGGACAAGCGGCCTTCAGGCAGAATTAAATAAGGCAATCGGCGACGGAGCTTCTAACGAAACTATTAAGCAGTTGCGAAGTGAGATCATGTCGGCAGAAAGGCGAGAAAAATCTTGTGAAGATGATCTTCACTCCTACCAACGCCAGCTCGAAATCCAGGAAAGACAGGTTCAGCGTTTCGAAAGTGAGGCGGAGGAAGCTAAAGCCCACATCGACGAGGACATAGCCAAGCGAAATGCACTCCTCGGCGATTTGGAAAAGGCGCAAGCGGCCTATGACGACGCCTGCAAGGCATACGAAGAGGCAAAGGCCGCGGCAGACAAGGCCACCTCGCCCGAGATAACGAAACCCGCCGAGACGACAAAACCCTCCAGCTCAGCGCAGCCGGCCGAAACGGCACAGCCCGCCAGCTCGCCCGCGACCGGCAAATACGCTCCATCGAGCTCCACCAAGCAAGCAGATACGACCGACGGCAAGCTCGCGAACACGGGCGACGCAGCGCCGAGCGCAATCACACTCGCAGGAATCGCCGCCGCAGGGTTCGGAATAGCCACCGCGGGTGTACGTCGCATCAAGAACTCAAAGTAGCTGCCAGAGCATATCGCTCCCACCAATCTACAAGCCCATAGACAAAGAGGCCCGTTTCCCCAACCAAAACCAGGGAAACGGGCCTCTTTACTTGTAAAAACAGATGGCAACGCCGCCGTCTCTTGAACCACGTAGCCATTGATGTCTTGGCGCAGTCAGACACTATGACCCAATCCGAGGGCACGGAAACGACAGGAGCCCCCGCTCG
>ERZ791914.1397-NODE-1397-length-16326-cov-3.456210_pt1 | contig 16326 bp, 8 predicted proteins | sample MGYA00510140_ERZ791914 | MGnify/ENA primary metagenome ERZ791914 (study PRJEB30046, sample SAMN00792079) | human gut metagenome | study: EMG produced TPA metagenomics assembly of the A metagenome-wide association study of gut microbiota in type 2... | reverse complement strand
TTCGTCCGAGATCCAATTTTTTTATTTTTGTTAATCCTTCTATGGGAGACACGTCTGTAATATGATGATAAAAGAACTGCAAATCCTCAATATTTTTCTGGTATCTTAATCCCTCACAGTCTTCAACCCCATTGTCAATAATCAATGTTTTTAATTGATATCTTGCATTCTTCAGCCAACTAAGATCATCACCATAATTGTAAGTAAGTCTGAGAAATTCCAACTTACGCAATTGAGCAAAATCTTCCGGCACTGCATCCGGAACGTTACGCAATTCTAATCTTCTAAGATTACATAGTCCAGAATAATCCATGTGTTCTTCATATTTCTTCTCTATGCTGTCAGACCATTTTTCTTCCGAGTAAAACAACTCCAGCTCTTTCAAATTCGGAAGATTTAATTTAGGGGCATAGGCCATTCCATTTACAGTCACATGCAGTGCTTCTATATTAGCCAGATTTAGTCTGCAAAGCTCTTCCCAGCCAAAACAATATTGTGTAATAGATATCTTTTTCAGATCATGTGCCATCTTCAAAATGCTTGGAATACTTTTAATAAGTTCTGTGTCTCTACCTGCTATATATGCAGTTTCTATTCCAGTCCAGTCGTTTGGTAAATCATTGATACTTTCACAATGCACAGAAGACTTTTTAACCTTATTACAAGTTGCCAAATATGAATTATATTCCCAAGCATCTTTGAACCACTTTCCATATTTTTCAAGCCCTTTTACAATGTTAAAATACTTAGCGAACAACCGATTATACTCTTGTTCCACTGTTTCAAATGACCGAACTATATAATCTAGCTTGATATTAACTTCAGGCATATCGTCATCTTGCTCTTCCTCCAAAAGATTCTCGAGATCATACCATAACATCACATCATCTATATCGCAAACCTGTGCCTGTTCTTTTTCTGTTAAATCGTATCCAAGGAATTTTTCATATATGGTGCTTAAAAGATTTTCTTCCTGTTCCTGATAAGCGTCCATTTCTTTCTTAAATGGACGCGGTACATCAGACATATAGCATTCACTTGCATCATGTAATAAGCATGCCAATATAACTCTTGCAGAAAGACCTCTTGCCTCTGCTTCCTTTGCACAACAAATACAATGTTCTGCCACTGACCAAAATTTATGTACATGACCATTTCCGCGACATATCAATGATAAAGCATGCGCAATATCCTCGATGCATATTGCCATCGGATCTGGACTCATTGGATAGAAGTGTTTTCCTGTAAAAGTTGTAATATAATCACCCATAGCATTCAGACCTTTCACTCATTTTCTCTGTCTCATTCTATTGTTGCATCAATTCTATTCTTCAATCTGAGTGGAATGTCTTCTTCTCGCTCCCAGATAATAGTATTTTTTTGTGCTATATCAAAATGTAATTTTGTGCTTTTTTTGCAAAGCTGGATAACGGTTTTACCAAGCCCCATTGCATACCCTTCTTCAAAATATGCGCCATTATTTTGGTGAGTCAGATCCACAACAACAAATTTACTATCTCGTATATGTTTTAACAATTCTGGTGTAATAAATTCATTATGTTCTACTTCATCAATAAAAATAGCATTATATTTTGCCTCAGAAATTCCCTGTCGTATTGCTTCTCGTAATTTTTTTGTATCATCGCCAAATTTCATAGCCACTAACACGTCATTACCCTTGCTGATTTTTCTTTGCCATTCTTCTATTCTACAATATCCTTTGGGCGTAATAATAAGATTATTTAAATTATTATCCAATATTTTCCCCTGGACATAACCATTTTCGCTCAGATAATCAAACATATACATTGCTTGTGTTTCTAGCTCATCTTCACTTCTTCTTTCACCATTAACTGGATTAAATCGATCTACAAAAAAACAGCTATAAAGAGCCTCCCTGTCTAATCCGATCTTATCGCCCATATATTCCGATAAATCGTTCAGTTTTAACAGAATCTTGTCTGTCTTTTCACTTAACGTACAAGGATACCAGCTATCCACCATTAATGAATCAATATAAATTGGCATTCCACCACTATTAGTTTCATTTTCTATAGTCGTATAGTATCGCCTCTCATTATTTCCTGGCAAAGTATGTTCTTTAAATCCTTTATAAAATAGAAATGATGCCAATTTATTTTTATCTATCATCTTAAAATTACTATTTTCCTCAGATATTTTATACATGCCACACACTGGGCAATTTATAAACTTAGACACCGGATCATGAATTTGCTCCACTTTAGCGTTCTTATTTCCACATACCATGCACATATTATTCTCCATTATTACACCCCTTTCTACTACAATCACATAGATTTATCCTTTATTCCACACCCAACGCTTTAAACACCGCATCCTCCGCACTTTGATACGGAATCAACTGAAATGCGCTCATCAGATCAGCCGGAACACTTGCGAAATCAACAAATGAGGTACTTGGAATCAGCACCTTCTTTGCACCGCTATCCAGGCACACTTGAAGCGTATTTGCAAGTTCATCCACCTTTATCATCGTGCCACTGATTGTAATATCTCCCAAGATTGCCAGATTGCTGACCACTGGCTTTCCCAGTGCAATGGAGCAAAGGGCAACTAACGTAGGAAGTGCCAGCTTCTCGGTCATGCCGATACCCTGCAAATCCTGATAATTGATGATGTAATCTTTGGTCGAGGTGCTGATAGAGCCACTGATCCGGTTGCCATTTGCTTTCAAATAGTTAAATGCCGTGTTCACCGCTTCCTTGCATTTGGAATCACTGTCTAAGCCTGTCCGTTCAATTTTGCCATTGCCTGGAAGCATCTGGCTTTCCAAACGGAATACACCAATCATGCTACTTTTTCCTCTGGATACGGTATAAACCTGTCCTGGGTTACACATTCCATCCGGTATCAGCTTACCGCCACCCTGTTCTGGTACGGAAACATAATGTTCTGACATATCTTCTAGATCTATATAAGAGAAGTTTACATCATAAAATTCCATACCGCCCAGTTTCTTCAATTGCTCCTTGACACGGCGACGCATTTCCAATGCAATCTGAATGACTTCTTCCAGCTCCTCTTTGGTAAACTCACCATTTGGATACATCAACTTCAGATAACCGTCTATCATACGACGAACCGCAATTGTATCACGCTGATTCAGATTTCTCCCCAAGCGGAAGTAGTGGTCAAGTGCATCTCCATACTGCTCCTTACGGAGCTCTCGGATGAACTCTGCCAAATAGTCACTGATAAAACCATAATCATTAGTAAAATGCTCCGGTCTGAACTTCGGTATCTCCCATCCTGGAAGATAACAGTGCATACGATCAAGAAATGCTGTATCTGTTCCCATTTCCTGCGGGAAAGGTGCAAACAGACTAGATGTTTTCAACAGCACGCCCACACTCTGATTGATATTTCCCACAAATACCATGGACGCAGTAGCAGCTTTTTCTTCTTTGCCACGGGCAAAAGAGCCGGATGCCATGTAATCCTTCATAATCTGAATGCCATCTTTATCTTTAAACTTGATACCAGCCACTTCATCAAAAGCTACACAGTCCCATAAACCGACCAGTCCGACCGTTTTACGTCCCATATTGTAAAAGAGGTTTGCAACCGTCGTCTGTCCACCGGAAATTAAAATACTGTTCGGTGAAATCTCTTTGTAAAGATGAGATTTACCGGTACTTCTCGGTCCCAGCTCACAAAGATTAAAGTTGTTTTCAACTAATGGAATCATGCGGGTCAAGAGCAACCATTTCTCACGATATGTAAATTCATCTGGCTCCATGCCGATAGAACGAAGAAGAATATCCAGCCATTCATCTTTCGTAAAAGCTTTTCGTCCCTGCTTCAGTTCATCAATATCAATGTGCGGCATCTGGATTGGTGTCAGCTTACGGATACTGATTGGTGAAATATCTTTCTGCTTTTTCTGTTTGGAACGAAGCGGATTTCCATCAATGTCCTCAATACCAAAATTATTGTCGCCTTCCACCTCATAATCCAGCTGAACAATACACCAGATACCGCCACAGAGCAGGCGATCAAATTTTTCTGGATATTCATCGGCAATCGGTACATTACCAACGTCCAAATTAGAAAACTCTGCAAAAAAGCAATCCTTTTTCATATCCAGTCGAACAGTCACCATATCAATGATCGTGTGACTGCCTTTTTTACGCAACTGAGACAGAATCTTCTGTGATTCATCCGGGCGTACAAAGTTGTCAGCAAGAATACGCTTCACGTTCTGTACACCTTTCTCTATAACAGTCTCATCATCTGAACTGCAATACTGTCCCAACAAGAACTCAAGAACATACACTGGGACATTCGCCCCTTCTTTAATTTTCTTTGTCAGGTCTTTCCGAACAATTTTACCGTCAAAGTTCTGACGGAGCTTGTTCTTTATTTCTTCACGGGTACTTTCACCCTCTGCAAATTGCTCCATCTTTCTCTCCTCCTGCGGCATTAACTAAAAAAATCAAACTCGTCCACCGCAAAGGCTATGTCAATCTGGAATGGCTCCCGCTGTGGCATCTGTAATCCCTGTTCATCTGCAATTACCAGATAATAAGTAGCGGTATTGCAGTATTTCAGAGATTTCAAATTAAACTGGCAACGGAAAGTCCTTTCCGCACCGTTATCGCTGGTCTTATCTGCAATAATCTTCTGAACATCACTGATCTGCTTGCCGTTTTCATCCGTAAAATAAACCTGATAAGTAGCCGCTTCACGATTTGCACTGACTGCATCCTTCTGATAGAAGTTCAATGAGAAAATCATATTGCTGATTTTACGGTTTGCGGACAACAAATTGACTGTTACAGGCTTGGTATCATACTTCTGTTTATTACGCTTGTATTCCATAGAATCATTGCGGAGATAATGGTACTCAATCACCGGAACAACCATTTCCTGTAAACTGATACCACCATGTACAAACTTCATAGCACCACCACTCATCTTGATCCGAATACTTTCCCTTGGAGTAAATCCATCAAATTCTGTTTTGCCATCCAGAAATTTTACAGGTATCAAATAATCAGGCTGTACACCCCTCTGCATAATTGCATATCTTCTGCCATATTCCACACATCGCCTGTTACTTTCTTTTTTTATCACATCAGAGTTTACGGCATCTACATCAAAAAAGCCTCTTTTATCGACCTTATCCTCTTCCTTCAGCGGACTGTATGTGTAAAGGAATCCATGGTCAGCCGTAATCAGAATATTCGTGCCGCCAAATTCATTTACAATAATACGCACAAGGTTCTTTAATTCTGAAATTGCCTTATCACAGGCAGAAAAAACAGCGGTATCAGAAGTATGGCTCGCTTCATCAATGGTATCGTGGTAAATATAAACCACATCCATGCCCTTTACCAGCGCACTTCGTTCTGCTCGCTTCATAGCAATGATGTCATTATACTTTAATGCCACGCTTGCCGGATCTTCTGATTTCAGAACCTTATCCCGATAAGTGCTTGCCGTAGACTGTCCATCCGCCAGAACCGTCAAAACATCGTTCCGAACCTCTGCTGTCAGTTCTTTATGCGGCAATAACGCTGCCATACCAAACTTTGTAATAGAAGGGAAGATACTCTGCATACTGCTGATAGAAACCTTACTTTGCGTTTCTCGCTGAAGCTGATCTGCCATTGTAGCCGCCACTTCATAACGCATGGCATCTGAGATAATTACAAATACTTTCGTATCCGAGGTCTGGATACGGGAACGGTAAAAATCCTCCTGTTGCGGTACTTCCAGAACTTTACCGTAAATTGCCAGTTCATCTGCACACACATCCGACCAGTTGTTGCCCAGTTCACCTAAGAACCAATGAGTATAGAGTCCTTCCACTTTATCGACAACATGCTTGAACAGATCATCCAGCAGAATATTGGAAGTCTCCAAACTCTTTTGAAAACTAAGATGGAACAAACGGTAATAAGTGTCCATCTGATAATAACTCTCTGTATATTCCTTCCAGATACTTTTCGCCTCTCCGGTATGGAATCCGGCAGAATGTTCCTTAAAGAAACTTTGCATATTCGCCACTTGTAAGATACCGTCATAAAAATTCTCAAATGGCTCATACCACACACAGGTTCTCCGTTTTTCAACGGTATTCGTAATGGTATCCACATCAATGATATGGTCACTGATCTCTGTCATCAGCTTTGTCAGAATCACTTCATTAATACATGGGAAGCATTCTGTTCCTACCAAATCCTCTACTGCCAGCTTTCCAAAACGCTGATACAGACGAGCTTCATCCTCAACATAACGCGCCACATCATATAATTGCGAAATGTTGTCACTATGAAGCCATTCAGAAATAAAATCATAGCAATATGCCTGATGTGGCATAGAAATAAAGCCGTCCAGTCCGGCAAAATATCCCTGCCGCATGGTACGGGTCGCTGCAGTTAAAAGCAGATGAATTGCCAACTGCCCAAGGTCTGGTTCTTCCTCCACAAATCCACATCCCTGACGAACCATCGCCCAAAAAGCTGCGTCTGCATGATATTTTACAAAATCCTGATAAACCGTATTATTATTCAAATCCAGTCCCGCCTGGAACACACTACGGAGAATCATATTGGGCTGTGCATCTTTCAATCCACAGATTGCCGCCATGACAGCCATGTGTAACTGTGCCGGTGTTTCCGGAACTTTATTCTGTGTGCTGACTTTCAAACGACGGTCTTTCGCATTGAAGTAAGCACGATAATTTTTAACCTGTTTCCTCATTGCAGGATTTGATATAAGTCCCATCTCATCCATCCAGATAGAAATCAGATCTGCCCGAAACTCTTCACTGTAAAGCTCTACATCCAGAAGCCAGTTATCATCTGGGCGGTTATAGACACACGGACTGTAAACCAGATAATTTGTGGTCAAATCATCTATTGAAAGTAATTTTTTTATAGAAAACGCATTATTTCCAGTCAGTGCAATCACCTTTGCATTTTCCAAAACCACTTCATCCAGTTTATCCTCAAATTCCTTATCTTCATCGTACCAGAAAATGATACGACGCTGATAAAACTCAGGCAGAGGTGCAGCAAACCTGCGATTTAAATCTTGAATTATTTTATCTGTATCCATGCTGTCCTCCTACCTTATAATTTTCCAATTTGCTTTTCGTTTTGTTCCGCCCTGTACCAATCTACCTTTTTCCTGTAAAGAAGCGAACATTCGAGAAACCGTTCTTTTCGATATACCCATTTTTTCCGCATAATATGCCTGTGTTGCAGACGGATTCTTCTCTATAATCTGCAACAATTTTTCTATCTGCGTCTGTTCCTTATTAAGCGGCACTTCATCGCTATTAGTGCCATCATCGACGCCACATTTAACGCCATTAGCGCCATTTTTAGTGCCATTGGCGTTAATCATGGCGTTATTGGTAGCAACCTGACCTCGATAGATATTGATACGCAAATCAACTTCGCCACCAATAAACTCCGGCTCTTGCAATCCGGCAGCTTTTACTTTGTCTATAATTCTCGGAATGCCGCTTCCCCAATGCTCGATCAGATTCATGTAAGCAAACGCATGAGCAAGAGCTTCATTTCTGATTTTAGAATAGCCTTCTTTCATACGCTCCATCGTTTGTCCCATTGGCAACTTTCCTGGAGAAGTAATTTCCAATCGGTTGTCATATACCGCAACCTGTATCGTACCATGATCCAGATAACTACGATGTACCATGGCATTGATAATCAACTCACGAATAGCATCCGGTGGAATCTCATAAACATCCTGCCGATAAATTCCTACAATGGTAGCACCCAGATGAATATTTCTCAGAACAAACTGAAATGATTCATCTATCTGCTCCCAAAGCGGACCGGTATATTCTCTACGGTCAACAAATACCGCTTTCGTTGTACCTTTGAACACACCACATTGCGTTGCAACATGAAGTCCACCATTGCCAGTTAAAATAGCAAAAGCATTGGACGGATAATCTTTTCCATCACGCTCAATCAAAACCCCCCAAGAGCGCAACTGCTGTCTCCCGACATCTTTAATGGACGCTTTCTGTTCCTCATTAAGAGCATTCTTGACTGCCTGTTCTTTCATCGCTTTACAAAGAGCCTCAATATCTTCGTCCGTGATATTCAATCCCGTGCATAAAGCCTGATCGTAATAGCGATTACTACCCTCAAACAACAACTCCTTTACCATATACTCGTCGGCAAGGCGGGTAGTTCCGGCAACACGGACATATACACCGCCATCTCTGCCAAGAACTTTGATATAATATGGGCGCTGTCTTCCCTCAGAAATCTCTACCACAATGACAGTCTTACCATCAACCGTCTGTAAAGTAATATCCGGGATAATCGCTGGTTCACAGCTGTCTGATACAGCATTGGCAATGGCATCCATTTTCTTGAATACATCTTCCTTATCAAAACCAACAACCTCTCTGGTTTTATCAGCAATTCCGAAAATGATTTTTCCTCCGGTTCCATTTGCAAAGGCAACCACAGACTTCATATATTTGATACTTTTCTCCGGCAGGTTCTCTTTGAACTCCACATTCTTCGATTCTCCTGCAAGAATTTCTTCTATGGTCATATTAACACCTCGCTCTCTTTTACAGTTTTAACTGTTGTTACGATAGCAGTGGTACAACAAATTGAATCAAAGCCGCAACTGCCGATCCAAATTCGACAGTTCCTTTTATAGCTTGTAACGAAGCTATTGCCGTCTTTATCATAGATTTCTTTGGTTTTTCAGATATAACTTCTGCTTCTATAACTTCCAGGCTTTCAGATGCTGCTTCTTTATCTTCATCTGATGTAAGAGTGTCCATCTTCGTCCTAACTGCAGCAATCAGTTGTTCTATATCGTTTGCTGTAGCCCCAATATTTGTAGTTGCCGTAACAGATGAATTATCATTTGCAATAATAGCTTGACCATTTTGCACCGTCACATTATAAATATTCTTTTCATCTACTCCCATATCAATACCTACTTTCGTTAAATAGCTTTCTACATGGCGAATTAACACCATAACAAATCGTTCATTAAAACCTTTGATTTTATCTTGCCATTTAGATGAAGAAGAATATCCCATGGCAACACCACGATATACAGAATTGTTATTCTCTACTAAATATCTTAAAACGGCATACACATTTCGTATTTCTTCGCCATCAGTTTCACCCAGGGAAAAAATCAATCTTCCATAGGATCCTTGTACTTCTTTAATTTCATTTTCTAAGTCCCAATCACAGCTTCCGCAATCATGGATATAGTCACTTATAATCGGAGTACTATCTATGTATTTCACAAATTTTGCAAGCACATCAGCATAATCTTGATAATTTGCCTGAAGTAATCGATTAGAGCAACTGTTAAAATCATATTGAATTTTTCGCAATTCTTTTCTACTTAATTTCATAATTTTTCACCCCACAAAACGGGCAATATGCACCCGTCATCTTTAATAATGGTTTAATTTTCGCAGTACGCTTACAACACGAAAAATCACAAATTTCCATTGCTTCTATCCCTGAACGAATAGGATCTTCATTTTCATGTTTCGGACGTTTTCCAGCCTTGAATGTAATGCTTCCTTTTTTACTATGCCGTTCCATTTTTTTGAATTCATTATAAATCATATCATTGACGGCATTCGTTACCATTTTCATTGCAAGTTCAAGTACATCCTCAGTAACATAGTGTTCGCTTATTAAACCGCAACTTGGACAAAATATATGAAGCACCCCGTCATCCTTTAAATCAGCAGGAGTTGCCTTAAAATATGTACCACAATGCTCGCATTGCAAAAGAACATAGCCGTCATCATCTGTGGGGATAGAAATCGTCATATTGATTTCATCACTCATACTGTTCTCCCTTACTTACTTTATTTTAGCCAAAACATCCTGGAAAATTGCATAATTCTTCTTCACGCCATCATCCAGATCAATGGAAATCATCTGATCGGCAAGGTGATGAATCTTTTCCTCGTAGGTTCTGATTTCAGTATCCTGTGCCTGCAAAGTAGTTAATTTCTTTTTTAACTTCACCCGCTCGCCAGTGGATGTATTGGCAATACGCTGTTCCAGATCGGCAATAGCAGTGCGATAACGAGCCTGCTGCTCATGCACATAGTCTGTACGAATACGGGCAATGGTATCCGGCTGATAGCGGTGCATATAAATCAGAGCCTTAAATCCGTTCTTCTTACCACTGTCAAACAACCAGTAAATTGGGCGTTTCTGATAAATCTTGCAATGATCTTTGTAAAAATCATTTAGAAAATAGTTCCGAATTACATCCTTCGGCTGACCTTTGCCGCCCAACGCATCAGCAATGAATTTCAAGTTTTCGTCCAGTGTCTCCTCACCGTAAACAGTTTTCACAAACTCCACGAATAAACCGACAATATCATCTTCAAAATATTCATCGTCACAAATTGGAATAATATTATCTGTATCCGGAGGATAGCTGGCTTTGCACCATTGATTTCCCACACGTACACCATCGTATTTCCACAAACTACTTCCAGCCCAACCACCTTCAATTAACTGACCATCTGCATCAATTTTTTCATTAGCATGATCGCCAAACTGACTAATCCAACGGCAATATTTTTCATCAAAATTCCCGCCAGCATAAACAAGACCTGGTATGTCTAAAGAATAACGTCCAAACATGCAGCCAACTGCATAGGAAATGAAAGACCGAATATCTCTACCAAGATCGGCCTTGCGGACAGTGACATCCTTATTCTCAACTTCCGGTATCAACTCATCCTGTAAGCCATAAATGTCAATGAAGATACGGTTCAGTTCTTCCTCATTGGCTTTCAGTTGATTGAAACGATCATCGCATTCTGTCTGCCATTGGTCAAAGGCTTCGGCAATGGTAGAAACTTTACAAAGCAGTGGATGGTGCTGAAAGTCCCAGGAGGTTTCAAATAAATTCCAATCCGCTTTTGAAAGTTCAATATTTTCTTTAGCTTTTGCATCAATTAGGTCTTTTGAGTCATCTGAATATCTTATCGGAATATTTGCAATTGTTCCAGGTGGATAATTGATAGTTGGATTCATAATTTCTAAACACTTTCCAACAACAACCGAATTCAGAAGCGCAATAAAGTAAAGAATATCATTGCAGTACAAACAAAGACCTGCCATATTGGGAATAGAACCTTCTGGAGTATATCGAAAACTTGCCTTACCTGTGCTTATACGTGTCCATGTAATGTTTTCTTTATAATAATTATCAGTTCCAGTTAATGATGCTTTTTTAAAATTACGTAATTCATATCCGTTATTCTCATAGTTTAAAACAGAATCATTATTACCATACCAACGACGAAATTGCCCCCCTTTTGTATGCCAAATCCATTTTTGACCATTATTTTTTGAAAGTAAATTGCTTTTGATAATATTTATTTCATGCCAAAAACGAATAAATCTATCATTATCAGCTGTTTTTAGCCCTTCTTGCACTGATGCCACATTCGAAAGTTTGGGATTTACGAAAGCGTTAACAAAATTTGTTGATACCCAATATGCAATTGGACTTCCTGGAATTTTAGAAAAGTTTGACTGGCTAGTAACATAACATTTCTCCTTATCAAGAAACATATCTTCTTTCCCTTGCTGTGTAGTCGGCTCAATCAAACGGCAATACTCGCCTTTGTAGGCTCTCACATAGCTCTTACAAATAACAAACGATGTAGTTTGCACTACTTCACCACCTATTTCTTCAAAGGCTCTTGCTCCGAGGTGTGCCATATTTACAATATCAGTATTAAGTAATTTAACACGTAATTTTTCAAAACTGGATAAGAACATCCATGCGTGCTGTGTAATCATTGCTTGATAACCATTCTTCTTCGCTATCTGCCCACAATGTTCGATAAATACTGCAAACAAGTCGCTTTTACTATCCGGATAATTCTTCTTTACATAATCTGACAATTTCGCACTCATTCCTGATGTACCCATATACGGTGGATTTGTCACAACTGCATCATACTTCTGTGCCAGAGTTTCTGCGACCTGTACCAACGGCAATAATTCTCTCAATGCCGTCTCACGAGACATATTTATATCTTCTGTAATCTCTGCAAAACGGTCATACAGTGTAGACCAATCCTGCGGTGTTACGGTCAGAATAGAACCGTATTCCTTTGCATCATGCAGTTCGCTGATAATGGTGTCCATAGTCGTCGTGAGCTTCATATCACCATTACAGAAATAGTCTACCGCAAATTTATCTACATGGTTACTCTCTATAATTGAATACACATGGGGCTGCATACCACGGCTGAAAAATCGTCTATCATACTGACGTGCTTTCATCATAACCGCAAAATAAGCCAGCTGTGCCGCACGGTCATCAATATCCAGGCCATAAAGGTTATTCTCTACAATACTTGCCACTGCTTCGCGGGTGGTATAGCCGTAGGCTTCATAAATCTTCATCAGCACATCAAACATATATGCGAGAATATGACCAGAACCGGAACATGGGTCAATAACTTTTAGTTGATCCGGTGTCAATGCGGCGTATTCCTTGCGAATTTCAATCAGCTGTGCCTGCACTTCCGGCTCCTGCTCGGCTTCTTCCAAATAGTAGTGCCATTTGGCATCTTCCGGGTCACGGTCGCCAGCAGCATAGGCAGACTGTTCTTCCTCTGTCGGCAAAAGCTGCTCTTTAACATCCGGGTGTCCCTCCAACCATAAGCGACCAAGGCTGTTCTCTACCATGTAACGGACAATCCAGTCTGGTGTGAAAAGCTGAGTTGCTGCAGGGATGTTTTCTTTTGTGATTTTCACATTCTTTTTCAGTGCTGCGAAAACATCGTCTTTTTTCTCGCTGTTATAATACTGATATAGCCAGCCAATGATCTGGACAGCATCCTTCCAGTCATCCTCTGGTATCAGCTCGATCATCTGCTGAATGACACTGCCTTCACGGAGCAGATTGTCCGGCAGAAGAAGCTCCGTATAGTCCGCAATCTTCTGGAACATTCCCGGCAGAATCTTATTCAGAGCGTTGCACTGCACAATCAGCAGATATTTATACAGTTCTTCGGTTTTTTCTGCATCTTTCAGCTCGTAGACCTTTTCCATATCCAATCCATCCAAATTCAGATGAATGGCTTCAGTTATAATCTGCGGCTTAAAGTTGTTTTCCTCATCCGTGAATACACGCACATGGGAAGGAAGATATCCATTGACTTCCATGAATCGCAAAGCAGAGAAACGGTTGAACCAAGTATAGGCAACCTCCTCCATGACCTGCTTATATCCTTTATCGTTAATCTCAGCAATCAGAGCCTGACGCTGTTTTTTTTCATCGGCAGTGAGGACTTTTCCACCAACGCTGTCCACATTAGCTTCCTCAATGTTGCCCTCTGTGATACCGTATTCCACACTTTTCAGGGAAACGCGGGCGATCAGCTCTGTTCTTGCCCAGACGGCAAATTTTTTAATCGCATTCTTATCCATTTATTTTCTACTTATTTTCCTTTATTAAAATTTTTGTACTAGTTTCTAATTCCCAATTCTTCTGATTTAACATATTGACATATAACTGGTGCTGTTTCAAATGCATTATTATATCGGTATTCTCTAAAATTTCCTTCTTTCATTTTTTTCTCAATTTCAATATATTTCTTCTTAAATACTTCTGTATCTGAAAATCCCATTATTTTAGCTACTTCTCGTAAATGCTCCTTTGATTTCAAACGAATCGCGAATTGCCTGAAAAAACTGTTCCCATATTCCGCTCTATCATATATGTATGTTATCGGAAACCAAAACCACTCATTTGTGTAATTTTCAACAAATATAGATGCATTATGACAAAAGATATCAGCAAAAACAAATTCATTTTTGTTGCATACTTCTACATTAATGTTATTAATCCAATAGCTCGCTGTTCCAGAATAATATTTTTTACCGTCTTTTTGTGATACAGCTCTATCAAAATTCTCATTATTATCATAGAAAACATTAAAACTCTGATCTTCATTATATCCATATCTACCTACAAAATATGTTTTTGACAAAATATACGATACTGCATCAGAATTTTTACTTTTCAAATAAAATGCCACTACATAAATGAATATCTCATGTAGCAAAGTTCTCATAACTTCGCCTTCATATCCACTTTTACCTTTTATTTCCACGCATATTTCTTCCATAACAGATGCTATAATTTTATATGCTTCCGGAACATAAAGTGAATACTTTAATAGATGTAAAAAATCATCCCGATATAATTTTGTATCAGTATATAGTTCTATATATTCATCCGCTGATATATGATCTCCAAGCTCGTCTTTATTAAAATTCACTATTTTCTTTTTTATAATAAACAAAAAATTTCTGAATTCATCTTTTTTTATATTATCTGATTTCTGTTTCTTTAAGCATTCATACCTTGTACGTGTTTTTGTTGAAATAATAGGTTTTTCTTCTAGCCATGAAGGTTTCTTTCCTAATTCTGGTTTCTCTACTATTTCTATTCCATATAACCGTTTTACTAACCTCTGATATTCTGAATCATATTTTTCTTCCTGAGACAAGTCAAAATGTAACATTGTTTTTAAGTACTGAGGTTTTGGGATTTCGCCGTTTTCTCCCCGTTCAAAAATTACAGGTAAGAATTTTTCTTGTTGAACTTTGTTGTAAATTTCCGGTGAAATAATTTGCGTTTCTGTTCCTACTCCACCATTCCTTCCATTCGCTTTTTTCTCATAAATCGGATCTAGTAGTATTAATACATTGGTTATTGTTTGATCTGTTACACTCTGCTCCATAAATGCAAATGTATCATTTCCTTCTTTCAAAGACCATTGATCTAGCAAAACATCTATACCATTCTCCATTAAGTCTGTTGCAAAGGAACGTACTTTCAATCTATAGTCTTCAGATCCCCACGCATAAGAGATAAATACCTTGGGATGTTCTATCGTACTTTTCATTAGTCCTCCTTAATTCAGCTTGATCTCGTCGCAATTCTTCAACAACTGTTTCAACTGCTCCCGAATCTTCTCTACATAATCATCAATATCCGCATCCGTCTGTAAGGTCTTTGCCTGGAATACAACCTGACGGTTATAAGCACGAACCACTTTTTTCTTTACAGAAGCAGTTTCTTTTCCTGGCTGTGTCGGCTGTACTGGCGGCTTCGGTGCAGGCGGAGCCAGAACAGACTCGATATTGCTGACCGTATCATCCTTGTACTGACACATCGGTAGGAACATGGCATCCAAAAGAGCAAGGCTCTTTAATTCTGCGATTTTCTCCTTGCACTGGCTGAAATATCGGTCTGATTTTTCAATCAGATGGGATACTTTGGAATCACCGTTTGCAGCAGTGTGGGTTGCTTCCATACACTGACGAACCGTTTCCAGAACCTCAGCACGTTTTTCTTCCAGCATCTTGTCATGAGCGGTGCGGACTGTATCCATCAACGGATTCAGTTCACGAATCCGGTTATAGTTGAACTTGCTTCCGGTCTGAACCATGGTAATCAAACGAATGGTATTCAGTGCCTTGTGTGCTTCCTCATTTTCTGCAATACGGTCAAGATCATCGTGCAGAGATTTTTCAAACTGCACTGCCTGGTCAAATACTGTTACCTGGGTCTTGAAGAAGTTTTCAATGCCGTTGCTCATGGCTTCTTTGTTATCAAAGAGAGCATCCTCTTTTTTCAGCACACGCTCAATCAGGGCAATATTGTCTTTCTTCTGAGAAAGTACATCGTCCATCAGATGAATGGCTTCCTGTATCAATGCACGATCCGGGTATTCATGTCCATCATAGCGGGCATCCAGAGAAGCATAGTAATCACGCTGTTCACCGAATTTTTCAGTCACAAAACGAATCAGACCATCTTCATCGTCCGGTACATCCATAACATCAAAATAGTCACGGAGCATTGATTTTACATCACGCATCATCGTAGCGGAAATGTTTTTGCGCTTGCTGATGGAAGTCTTTCCGATCTCGCTCTTTTTGCGGAGCATATCCGGCAGTTTCGGGTCATCCGGCTGAATGGTATTGCCTGCATACTTGATGGTTACTTTCTGGGAATAAATCAGCTGTGCCGCAACCGCAGCAATGTCGATTTCTTTCCAGCCATACGGAATCGCACTGTATTTGCTTTGCACATCTGCCATAGAGGTCGGCAGCTTTTTCGCATCCTGCATTTCCAGATATTCTTCCATGGCAGAAGCAGCATCACGGTTCGGCTCCATGCCCGGAAGTGCTGTTACCGCACCTGTCAGAATCGCAATAATATCTGCATCACTGCCTGCATTATCTGTAATCA
>ERZ791914.1340-NODE-1340-length-16944-cov-3.831902_pt1 | contig 16944 bp, 17 predicted proteins | sample MGYA00510140_ERZ791914 | MGnify/ENA primary metagenome ERZ791914 (study PRJEB30046, sample SAMN00792079) | human gut metagenome | study: EMG produced TPA metagenomics assembly of the A metagenome-wide association study of gut microbiota in type 2... | reverse complement strand
GAGTACGCGTCTGGGGGGCGTGTGGTCGCTGGTTCGAATCCAGTCACCCCGACTGATGAAAAATCCTTGATATTCAATCGAATATCGAGGATTTTTCTTTTGTGGTATATAGTCCGAAAAATGGCGGTGGTACACAAGTGGTACATAAATGGTCGCTATTCGAAAAATTTCAATCTCAGTCGTTAAGTATTTGGCTGTTGGTTAGTTGCTGTGCTTGGGCCTATATAGTCGCTCCGAACAGGCGGATAATGAATTTTATCAGGTTTGTGGCTATATGAGCTGTAATTGCGTCGCAGTAGCTCCTATTAGTGTTTCATATAACGCTTGTCATCAACAAATAAACCGAAATGATTGGAGTTTTATCAGTAAAAACTTGGTATTATAGTAGTTTCATCCTCTAACTCTTTGTTGTTCGCATTAAATTTAATATTTTAGAGGAAAATTCTTTTGTATTATGGAAGCAAGCAAGGTTATTACTTATAGTCTTTTGGCTCAAATCCGGAATTCGGGCAATTTTGTGAATAGCTCTGTTGAGATATTTGTCCCGATAGTAAAATATGCGTTATATAAATTAATAACTCAATCTGGTGTTTATAAAGGCGCGTCTATAACTGAAATATCTACGTGGATTTGCCAATACTTTGGTTTGGATTTTCCTCCTGCTGTTTTAGAAAAGATTTTATTAAAAATCGGACAAGAAATCAATACTTCTGAAGAACTAAAACTACAAGTATATCGAGATGGTAGTTTTTGGATTAAGAATTATTCATTTGAAGAGTTTAATGATATCTATGAAACCAATCGTCAACAAGTCGAATTGGTGCAAACGATGTTTAAGCAGTTTTGCGATATTAATGATGTTAAAAAAGATTCATACAATACAATATTTGATTTTGTAAATCTGAATAAACTCAAAATATCGAATTATCTTGCAAATCGAGATTATAGTGTAAATGGGAGTAAATTTTCTATAGAGGCCCAATTTGTGGAATATTTCAGAAATATCCCCGGTTGCTACGAGGTAATTCGAAAAATTTATTTAGGCTCTATTTTATCTTGCTATCTTTCTGAATATGAACCCCAAGATAAAATGATGTCTGATGTAGAGCTTTTATTAGACACGAATTTTATAGTTAGTTTACTTGATCTTAATACTCCAGAGTCTACTACTACTTGCCGACAATTATTGAAAATAGCATCAAGTTTCGGGTATTCCTTGCGTGTTTTGAAAGAAACAATCAAAGAAACGACAGATTTATTATTGAAAAAAGCCGAATATTTTGATAAATCGTTTCTTCCTAAACTCATTAATCCAGAAGATATTTATAAAGCATGTGAACGCCGCAACCTTAATAGAAATGACTTAGAGCGAATTGCTGATAATCTGGAGAATATTTTAGTTGATGAATATAGTATTCTTCAAATTCCATACACTGTTAAATATCAGAATTTGGCTAAAAGTAGTACGGAATATGCAGAATTTAAGAAGATCAGAAATACTGATTTTGCAGCATTACACGATATTATGGCATTGTATTATGTGCGAGAGAAGCGTGGTAAAAAGAAAATAAAACATTTTGAGGATGTAAATTGTTGGTTTGTAAATAATGCTATAAATCATGATAACTCAGATTATGTAGGCTATAAGTTAAGAGGGTATCAGCCAGAAATAATTAGAGCTGACGAATTATTATGTGTGTTATGGTTTATTAAACCAGATATTGGAAATGGCGATTTGACAGATGGCGTTGTTGATACGAATTTGAATGCTTTGATATCATGTACTCTAAATTCATCTTTACCGCAAGCATCCATTATAAAAGAGTTGGATGATAATATTCAGAAATACAAAGATGCCTCAATATCAGACAAAGACATTCTGCGGATTGCGACACGTATTACAACTCATCAACTCAAAAATATTGAGGAATTAAATGAAATTGCAGAGTCAGATAGTAAACAGTTTGTTCAAAAATTGAAAGAAGAGGCTGACAAACAAAAACAAGAGGATGATAAGCGCATTGCTCGGTTTGAAGATGTTTTGAAAAAATTAGAACGACTGTCATCGAAACCGTCTGATATTGAAGTCGAGAAGCGTAAACGGTTTAAATTAATAAATGAGAATAGAGAACGGGATAGAAATGACTATATAAAGAAACAAATTTGTAAATGGCGTTTGAAAACATGGTATTGGGTTGGTGGAATAACTGTTATTTTATTGGTGTGTCTTGCTTGCTATTTAGTATTGCCATCTACCGAAGGAATAGATTGTTTTCTCCAAAAGAAGTCAATATCATTAATTGGGGCATTTATATTGGGAGTTTTTGATCTTTTTGTAATCAAAAATCTTTATGATAAATATTGTAATCATTCGAATATTAATGCTTTTAAGATGAATATTATTGTGCCGGAAGAATTGAAAAATTTAAATAGAATTGAGGATATGCCAAACTGAAAGTTTTTTGCAACTGAATAATAAGTTAGATATTTTGTTCTTTTTAGCTATAAATTACCTTATGGTGCAATGAAAAATGACCTGCCAATATGTTTTGGCAGGTCATGCAAATTTTACTCCGCCGATGTCCCGATCAGCAACAGAATCGAAATGTCGGTTTCAGCCAGTTTTGCATCCGTGCCGCAACCCCAGACGATATTTACCTGCGGGGCAAATTCGTGGATGACGGTTAAGAGGCTGCATAGGTCGTCGAAACTAATCTCCGATACAGGATGATAGCTTACTTTTACAATCACGTCGAGGTCGGCTTCGATGTGCCGGGCTTCCAATTCGGTGCGGAGTTGTTCCGCCAAGATGGGCATTGTACCCTCGACCGTAATTAGGGCGCAAGATGCCGCGCTATTCAAAATGCGGTCGAAATCGTTCCGGACGATTTGCACCATGTCGTCTTCCGATGCGCTGAATTGGGTGTCGAGGTAGAGCCTGATTTCTTCTTTGTTTTTCATGTGATTTTGTTTTTGGGGGTAATACATTCCGGCTGTGAATACGCAGGTCAATTCAGCCGCTATGTACTGGAGACCATCATTGCGGCTTGCTTATTTAAGCCCTATACATTGGCTCGAAACAGGCGGTTAATGAATTTTATCGAGAGTGCGACTACATGGGCCGAAATCGCGTCGCAGTATCTTCTGTCGGGATTTAACAAAGCGACCTGCCGGGTTGCGGCAGGTCGGGACAACTAAGAATGGTCGGGATAAAGATTCGGAAAGGATTTGGATAACAACTTATAACTATGTGCTTTATCCGAGACCGAAATTATATACGAAGGGAAAATTATGATGAATTATGCAAGATTATTTAATATTGTAATGTTCTTTGTATTTGGCTTGCAATACCTTAAATACTTCTTTATAGTCGGGGTCTTCTGAAACCAGTTTTATTCCATCTTTGTCTCGGAAACTTGCTGTTACCATCATATCAGAAGCTTTCAGCGTGAAGCTCCATGGATAACAGAAATCTTCGGCACTGTCTCCGAAGTCAAATATAATATTAAACGGGCTCGTGTTGTCCAAACCAATACATTCTAATACGACAGTGCTATTTGCTGAATATTCCTTTGCGATCTTCGTATTTCGGACAGTGAAAAGCATACCTGCTCCAGCAATGTTGGCTATTCCCATAATAGGATAATCTGCTTTTTGGGTGAAGAAGAACTGCATATCGAATCCCCTCCGAGAATTTTGATCGGTGATTGCTTTCGTACTTTCTTTGAAAGAATAAAACGCATTGTCAATTGCCAAAGCATATCCCTGCACATTCGTAGTTTTTGCCTTTTCTTGCGCTGCTACAGTGAGGCACAATGCCAGCCCCACAAGGATTAAAATAATTTTTTTCATGATTGTTTGTTTAAGGTTCGTTAATTTCTTTATGATAAAAATAATGCTCCTAAAGATATGATTCCGAGAATGGGTAGTAATAATGTGAGAATTAAGCCTACGATAAATAGAAAAATAGCCTCACCTGCACTGAATACCCTGCAAAGAGCTAAAATAATGAGCGCAATGAAATAGCCGATGAAATTAAAGAAGATAGAAGCCACTATTAGCACGATTAGTCCCAATAAAGACCATAAACAACCGCCTCGGTCTTCTTTCTTCTCCGGTTGGACATTGATAATGGTTTCATTGTGTGTTGATTCGGTCGGGCATATCGGATGTCCGCATTTAAGGCATGCCGGAGCATAGCGGGAAACTTCAGTGCCGCAAGCCGGGCAATGAATCAAAAGAGGTTCTGGTTCCGGTTCTTCGGCAGGGGTTTCTTCCGGGGCTTCTTTTGTTAAAGTCATTTTTGGATATTTCTGTCTTAAGTACAAAAATCCTATGATGAACAACAGAATCACGATAATTGACCCCATAATACCGTATTCACCGAAATATTCCTGTATAAAGGTTGGTGTGGTTTCTTCCATGGAAGGTTAATTTATTCGTCTTTCTCCAATTTTCGGGTGCGATAGATGATTAACAATCCTAAACAAAAAGCAGTTACGGCTATTCCAATGGCGAGTCCTGCCCCAATAGAGAGAAGTAGATGATTGATTGAGTCGATAAGGTCCGTTAAAGAGGGGTTTTCCTTGAAATCTTTTGAAAAATCATAAAGGTCTTTAATAGCATCTCCTATTAAGTACATAATAACAGCGGGTGCTATTAGGCATGCAAGCATAAAGAGTGATTTGAGATAGCTTATGCCTCCCAATTTTATCGTGATTGCAATTCTTTGTAGTTTCGAATGTTCTTCAGTCTCTTTATATAATCGGCGGCCTTCCCAATAAAATATGAGGCCTAATACTAAAGTTATAGATACAATTAGTCCCATAATAATGCAAGTTAGTAATTATGCAGTACGTTAAGTTTATTCTTTACAAGACGAAGAATACGCTGTGGAGTATAATTCGCGGCATTTTTGAACTATTCTTTGTTGGTTGTTATTGTATTTCTTTCGGATTAAGTCATCACATCCTAACACGCGGATTGCAGCTTCATATCCTTTCAGCATAAAATAGAATCCGAAATCCTTTTGATCGCCAGTTATTAAATCATAAAATTCTTGAGGATCATGTATTTGTTTAATTAGACCGAAAGTGTCCATTTCCGGAAGGTCGTTTTGGTAGTTCTCGGTTAAAATTTCTTGGGGTGTCATACCCGCCGTTTGTTTTGCATGCTTGAAAAATTGTTGTGCGGTACAATCTCCATCGTTTAATCCGACAATAAATCCCATTGCGTAGATCTGTTCAAAGGTCGCTTTGTATATTGAGTTGTCCAGTTGGGAGGATTGCCGTGCTGATGCTACAAATGCAGTTGTCATAGCTTCCCAATCCAACATGCTTGCATCGGTTGTAAGGTCTTCGAGAAAATATAATTCCGGGTAATCTTTTTTATATTCAGCCATATTGAACATTAAGACTGAATCTTGTCCTTGAACTTTGTAATACCAGTATACATCGAGAGTTTCGTCGGTGTAGGAATAGATAATAGAATCTTGTATGGCGGCAAAGCATGGAGAATCACAGCATTCCGAGATACAACGATCTACCTCCGAAACCAAAGCATTCATTTCTGAATAAGGCTTATTCGTTATTTTTGATAGGATACTTGCTCTTTGTGCAACATCTAATGTGTCACAATATAAAATGCTGTTAAGGGATCCGCTCATGCTCACCAATTCCTGAAAAACACGCCCTTTAAACGGCTGTTTGAATTGGGTTTTCAGTTGTTCTAACGGTGAAGGGGCTGACGGCTGCTGTGTGGAGTTTGTTTCCGTTCTCGTATTGATAAATGCGGTTTTTTTGTGAATTAAAAAATATCCGCATAGAACCGTTATTATACACAGCAGAGAGATGATTATTCGTTTCATGGTATTTGGTTAATAAAGGCTTGTCAATTTCCCGTCGGTGAAAACTAAAATAGAGTATTTGGGCGTTGATGCACCTACGCTGTCGGCAAATCCCATCAGTAAGGTTAAAGCCATTGCTTCTTCGCCGGAAAGTTGCGTCATCGCTGCGGCGACTTGCATGTCTTGTTTGTCCTTATTGAAAGTCCATGTTTCAACCCTGTGCCCGGATCGTATGCTTTTTCCTATATCGTATGATTTTATGTCAATTACCTCCTGACACATTTGTTGGGTCATGCCGAGTTCGAGTTTTCCTTGATAAATAAGCGAGCCGTATCGTTGACCATATTTTCGGATGAATGCTTGCTTTTTTTGTTCTTCAGTCTGATGTTTCTGCTTTTCATCTGCGAGTTTCAGAGAATCTTTTATTCGTTGTTGTGCCACAAACGCCTTAGTAATTGAGTCTCGTGCTCGTTCTTTGGCGCGCTGCTGAATCTGATATTCACGAGGGGATAATCCGTCTTTCCATTTCCCTGTTTCGGTATGTCCGGTGGCGGCAAAAACCATTGTTCCCTCGTCCGGTGCGCCGTTATAGAGCCGCCCGATAAACTTGTCCCCGGCCGCGTCGGTAATTTCCATGTTGACTGTTCCTGTAAATGGGACGATATTACCCTCAAAAACGCATCCAGCTGGAATTTCCCATTTGTGATTTGCTCTTGTTATTTCCGTGATGCTTCCGTAGCGATATTTGCCGCTTGACGGGGCGTCGGATATGAAATTTCCCTCGAACGTGTCGCCATTGGCATATTCGATTTTACCGTACCCGAAGTGTCCGTCGGATAGCCTTCCAGTAAAACTATCCCCATCTTTCGTTGTTAATGTGCAATCAAAAGTGCCTGTATAAGGTTTTTTATCTTTGATTGTTCCTGTAAAACTGCAATTAGCCGGGTAGTGCCATATCTTATATCCCAGCGTAATATCTCCCTCGGAGGCAAATATCATCGTTCCAAGGCCGGAAGAAAAAATCATCTTTCCATTTTGGATGGAACTCTCGCTAATTTCTCCTTCAAAAATATCTCCGTAGGCAAATTTGTAAGTTCCACGCTTACATTGATCATAACACCATTCTCCATTGAGTTGATCCCCGTTGGCAAAATACATGATACCCGTGCCATGCTTAAATTTCATTTTTCTAATAATGAATCCTTTGGGGCTGACTTTTCGGATTTCTCCGACATATTTGACGCCATTCTCGTATTTAATGGTGGCGCGTTTGGGTTTGGATGATTGGGCGAAACTGTTAGGGCTGGTGAACAGTAAGCCGATTAGGATTGTAAGTAAAAGTAGACGTTTCATAATTGCGAAGTTTTATGCCATATACGAGCCGGAGACTTTTTGCCATTCATATTGATAGATATGCGCTTGGGACCTTTCTCAATTTGTAACAAATCACTATTCCGACCAAGGAATTTTCCGATTTCGGAAGATATTGTCATATTCCGTGCTTCAATTGTGCTCTTACGTGCATATAGCCCCTGCATTTGAATATACTGGGTTGTAAAATGACGTTCGAAGTTCCTTGTGAAATCGTGCGAGTGGAAATCCGGTGCAGGGAGGTGCTTGTAGATATACTCGCGTAATGCGCGAATGCCAATTTCTTGCAAGATCGTGTGTACGGTAGTTTTAGGCATGGTAGTAAACATTGTTGCCACCCAGCCCCGACTTGGCATGATTACAAAAAGAAAGTGTGGAGCTGCCCGGTTTATTCGAATAGAGGTTCTGGAATACCTTTGCTGAAATAAACTGACACAAGACCCCACACCTGTATAGTATGGGGATTATGATCTCGCATACCAATACAAGTGATGAGTGTCGTCGTTTACCCTCAGCAAATTGAATTTTCCAGATTCCTATTCGAGGTTAAATCGAAACACTTTCACCAATATACGCCGCTTGCGCGACAAGACAAAGGTAAAAAAATATTTCGCAATTGACGACACCCATCGGGGCCTTGTTGTGCAAATTTCGCCAAACATGCTTTCGGGTATTATCTACGCAGGGATGCAGATATAATAAAAAAGCCGGAGCCTTCGAAGGCTCCGGCTTCACTCGCGGCACGATGGGGTTATTTGAAAGTTATATTATACCTTTGACAATGATAAAAGAAAGTGGCTATATCCACATCATCGTGATTTTTGATACACCAGTCAAACATTTCATTGCATTCAGTAGGATCGTAATCGGGATGCCATTTACTTACCAAGTGGAAAAGTCGTAACCCTTCTTCGGGCCCAAATTCACTGGCGAGAGCTTGTCCGATGGATTTCCAGACGGCACGTCCAACAGTGATATCAATCTGTTTTTTCTGAATTATTTTTATTAGTGAATATGCCCGTTGTTTTGTGATTACATCCATTTCGGCGTTTCGAGCCTTCTTCACCCTGCGCGGCGCACTGTATTTGTTCGGCTTGTAATACAAGTACGGAGGAGCATCAGGGTTGAAATAGGGATGAGGGTCATAGCTGGCCACACGCAGCCTTACGACATCGCTGCCACTTTCATCGACGATTAGTGGCGTCCGTTCTTGTATTTCGTCCACGAGAGCATAAAAGTGAGCTTTATGGCGTTCAGGATAAGCTATTCGAAAGATGCAGCATAATCCATCGCCTCCAACAGATAGCCCAGCATAGCATAAACTGCTGATTCTTTCTTTCAACATATTTTTGACCAAGTTCCATCGCCCTTTTACACGGGGATTCTGTTTCCCATCAATGTCGATGCAGATATAGCTGCTATGAAGATGATGAAGCCTCTTTTTGGCGCGGGTGTCGAATACCCCGGCAACGGTTACGCACGGTATCTCGAATTTCTTGATTTTGGCGCGTATGTCCGGATCTTTAGTGCCTCGATATTCGTCTACTATATTTTGGTAGGAGGCTGTTAATAAAAATGTCCATAAATCGACCGTTGCGACAGGGATTGTGCTAACTACGTTTGCAAAGAGCGAAACTTGAGGCCCAACTATGTCTTCAGGAATCCTAACAACGGTGTTTGTCCTTGAGAGTGTGAGTTTATTGTTTTGGTTCATTGCGTTTGAAATTATCATTTTATCCGATGGTTTTGGATATGATTTTGTTATTCAGTGTGTTGTGTATTGATTTGCTGCCTGTTTCTTGTATGTTTCCAGTCCGGTTATTGCTCTGAGAAATAAGACGGGATGTTTTAAGTCCCGTCATTATCCGCTTTCTCGTCACCATCTTTCCCGCCCCAATTACTCTCGACTTTCCTATCATATTTTTGCGAGTTCACATCCACCTGCTTCCGCCAACTGACGAAAGATTGCATAATACGTGTTGGTGTCTTTGTAGGCGGTTCCTTCTGATAGAATGCATAATCCATCAATACTCTGAATGCTCTTAAATGGAGCCGTTCCGGCATTAATTTAATAGATTCGTAAAATGAGATGAAACACACAAAGGATTCTCGGGTTTTTTGTCTCCGGCGCTTCTTGGGAGCTTCCTCCTGTAGTTCGATAAATTCATTCAGTTCGTCTTCAGAAATGTCGGCCAGTGCTTCCAAAGGGTTAAATTCTGTTTTCATAAATTTTTTAATTATTAAGTTTTTTTAATTGTTCTTTACAGTATTGCCCGACGGTGGGGATTGAATTCTCTTTCATCCAGTCTTCGATTTCCTGTCGGATGAACACCAAGCGCCGTCCCCCGTGGGCGGGTCTATGAAATGGGATGAGTCGTTGATGTGTGAACTTGTAGATCGTGGCCTTTGAATAGCCTGTAAGTTTAATCACATCATTGATGCCCATAATTTCTGGTGGAGGTGATTCCGGCTTATTAGGATAAGAGTTGGGGCGATTGCCGAAGCCGAGGCTCACGCAGAGTTCGATAAATTGCTTTACCGAGAGTCCCGCGATGGGGAAATCATCCCCGAATTTTGAGAAAGAATTAGTATGCATAATCTTAAAAAATTAAGTTATGCACTCCTAATACGAATGGATATTTTGACAGTATTTTGATTTTATTATAAATATTCCTTATAAATATTGATTGTCAATATTTTGTGTATTTTTATTTTGAAGATTTTATATCGTTTTTTTATGGATTAGACAAAAAATATGACTGGTGTTCCCAGTCATATTGTATTGATTATAAGATGTAATGTAGGAAAAGATACTATTGGCTGAAGTTTTTTTGCTTTTTTTATGCGGTTTTTGTGTCGTTTATATAATTTATCCTGTTATATGAATTTTATATCCTGTTATATAAATCTATGCCGACGAAATATTTTTTCTAATTCTCTGAAAATACATTTGTCTTTTGGGCTATGGTTGGCAACAGTTTTAACTTTGTTTGCCATATGCCAGACTGTGTTATAGGAGTTGATTTTCAATTCGGTCATGAGCCATTTAACAGATACTTTTCGGGGGTAAAACGATATTGCATAGATGACATAGCTCCATTTAACTAAATCGATGCGTGTCTTGAAAAATATTGTCTCTTGCAGGATAGACCATTGTATACTGCAATGATGGCAAAGAATATTTTTTGAAGCGTATTTGCTTCTGCTGTGGGTGTTGAATCTTTCGCATTTAGGGCAATATGTTCTCTTCCAAATTTCATTGTAAATTAGGTCAAGGATGTCGTTTTCAGAACCTACTCTTTCTGAAAAGTCATCGTAATCTACTATGTCTTCGTACATTAGAATCCAAAATAATTTTGCAACTTGATTATGCCGTCCTCATGCTTTTGTGGATTTTTCCTTTTCAGCTTTCTAATATTGAGTAGCTTCCATTGAACCGACGGATAATGCTGGAAATCTTGGTATTCCGATGCGTCCCAATCCGGCGTCCCGTCCTCGAATCCGAGTAAAAATGCTTTGTCGGTCGGTGTCAGATGGTCGTTGATATACTCGACCAGTCGGCGGCGGGTCGCTTCGTACTGCTCGTAGGTGAACGGCGTTGAGGACATGCCCTCAAATTGGTTGGTCAGGGCGTCGCGCTGGTCGTTGAAATTAGGATTAAGGGACTCCAAGATCGGGCGGTCGCTTCCCAGCAGGCAGAAGATGAAACCGCGCTTGATCTGGTCAAAGTCTTTGATATAATCGAGCATCAGACTTACATCGAACAGGTCGCGCGGGTGCTGGCGGTCGAGTGCCGCCGTGATCTTGCCACCGTAGAGTTGTGACAGCGGAACGATGCGGGCTCTGCAGAATACGCCGAAATCTTCTTGGGCGAGGTCGCATAAGGGCAATTCGATGGGCGGTGCGATAATGCCGCGCTTCACGTCGTTTACCTCTACTTTGACGAAATGCCCGTTATGGGTGCAGATCAATTTGTTGGGAACTTCGCGTATTGCAATGCCCGGTATTGCAGCCTCGATCTTTGCCTTTATCGCTTTCAGCCGTTCTTTGATATGGGCGAGGCTTGCTTCCCGCGGCTCGACGGGAATATAGGTCAGGTCGATGTCTACCGAATATCGCGGCAGATTTTGCACGAACAGATTGATTGCCGTGCCGCCGTGAACGGCAAAACATTCTTCCGTCGAAATAATCGGGATGATGCGGAGCAACAGCCGCACGCGCTCTTTGTACTCTTGATTAATCATTTTTCAGTTCTGCCGGAATAGTGATTTGGTATTTCTTATCGTAAACGCCTCCTTTGGCGATTACCCGCTTGCCACTGCCGAGGTCTATTTTGTCGAGGTTGAGGGCCCCGAACCACGCATGATGGGCCTTTTCGGCCATAAAGAGGAACAGCCGCTTCACTTTGACGGAACGGCACTCCTCCAACAGTCGTTGCACATTCTTTGGCGGGAGTATCGACAGCATTTCCATCACATAATAGAGGTCGGTAATGTCGTAATATTGCGGAGCGAGGTGCAGACACTCCATAAATGCCCGTTCTGGGGTAGAGATCGGCAACTCGAAAACCCCTTGTCGGGTGGTGGTGATTCCGGTGTCGGAATTGAATATTTCGGTGGTAAACAGCCGGAGCGTAACTCCCCAGTCGTATTTTCTGAACCAAAGCGGTAAATACTCCTTTTGTGGCGCAGACAGCGAAACGGTTGGCCTGCCCATCGGGAGGTAGTGCGAATATCCGTGTATCTCCAATGCCGACATGGCTCCGATTGTCAGATGTTTGTCAGCCTGTGTATTGAGGCTGTACATGGCTCCGTATAATGTAGGCGTATCGCCCGTGCGGATCATTGCACCCGTGCCTATGGGGGTCAGCCAAGCGGATTCGACGTATCTGTGTTGGGTGGAATGCGGTATGTTATTTTGCTTCATCCACGAGGTCAGATACACGGCTCCAGCCGGAACCTCTTGCAGTAATTGGTTTATTTTCGACTCGTTTTTTACGCTCATAGCGCAAATATACAAAAAATATTAAACCATTGTTGGCCTATTACAAAACTTTTGCTGCCTCGTTGATTACCTTGTTGTCGAAGCTGTCGAGGTAGGTGTTGGTCGTCTCAAGGTCGGCATGACCGAGCATCTGCGAAATGATTTCGCGCGGGATTTTATTGTATTGCAAGGTCATTGCCATTGTATGACGGCTTACATAGCTGGTCAAATGATAATCGATGCCGAGTTCTTCGGCCAACGATTTCAAATATTTCTGATATTTGGCGTAACGGCTTCGGATGTGGTTGTATAGCTTCTCGCCCGTATAGCCGGAACAAGTGATGATCGGTAACAAATAATTTTCGACGGTTGGCGAGGCAGATTTCAGCCGTTCGATCAATCCCTGAATCTCCGGCGTAATGTGGATTCGGATGGCAGTTGCGTTCTTTTGGTGCTTGATTTTGTTGCGTTTGTAAACGATATAATTCCCGTCAGCCAGCCGTTGAATATGATCGGTCGTAAGGTAGGCCATATCGACGAACGACATTCCGTAGCAGTAGTAAGAAAAAAGAAAGAGTTGCCGGGCGTATTCGTTTTGGGGATTCTGTGCGGGCGTATCTTTGAGTTTTTGCAAGTCTTGAGGCGGGAGGTAGCGTTTCTCGGTCGCTTCTTCCAATTTGGCAATCTCGAAGCCGCCTTTGACGAAAGGATAGGCCGCTTCCGAACCGACACCTTCTCGTTTCGCTTGATTCAATATAGCCCGCAATGCCTTGAAATAATATTTGCGGGTATTGCCCTTGCAACCCCGCTTTTGCAGGAACGTATCGAAATTGCGCACGTAACGCAGGTCGATGTCGGAAAACAGCCGTTGACTCAGTTTGCCGTCGTAATATTTGAGCAGTCGAAGCGTTTCGAAATAGCATTTGGCGTTGCCCGTATGTCCGGTATCCCTTAATGTTTGGATGTGATTTTCGAGGTATGCGCAGAATTTTCCCTGCTTGGAGGGGTTCAAAAATGTTTCCTCAAATTGGTTCAGTGTCCAGTCGATGCCGTCTATCTCGAATTTCTCGATAATCTCGCGGGCGCGGGCTTTGACTTTGTCCAAAAAAGCATTGTCCTGAATTCGTTTCTTATTGGCCTCCCGCTGCTTTTCGCCTTTCAGATTCCGTTCGATGGTAAGTCGTTCGGCCGAATTGTCCCAATAGGCCGGATCGACGTATAATTTCAGACTGATGCGCTTGCGACTGCTGTTTTTAGTGACGCATAATTGGAGAATGTGATACCCCATTGAATTGGGTTTGTATTTCCGTAAAACGATGCGAACAGAGTAGGCCATTTTCCGATGTAAAATAGATGGTGGTACAAAAGTGGTACAAGAAAAATCGCAATAGATGACAATAAGGCAAAATCGCAATTCTCTGTACGTGATGTAAATATACTAAAATAAAGTTAATTACTCTTATCGGAAAAAATAAATTTCTCCTCTGGGGGGCGCGTGGTCGCAAGTTCGAATCTTGTCACCCCGACAAGCCGAGAGTCAGCCGCTTATGTGAAAACATAGGCGGCTGATTTTGTTTTGGCGGCAGTGGCTGTAGACGGGCGGCTGACGCCACGGTCGACGGGGAAAAGGGCCGGGACCTTCGGACGCCGGGCCGGGGAATGTCGATTTTTTTTCGTATCTTTGCACAAAACCCCGTGTTGCGGCCGTTATTATTCATGTCGTGCAGACCGCAGATTTTTGCCTTTACACCTCTCCGATAGCAATTCTGGATGTTTGCGGCGGAAAAAATGTCGATTTTTCCCGGAATGTTTTTCAAATGCGGAGGAATTTGCCGGGGTTTCTTGCGATCAGCGGATTTCTGCGATTTTTTTTCGCGCCGGGCCTGTCCCGCACTTCGTGAGACGACGCCCGCGATGCGGGATTGCGGCGGTCCCCTGTCAACAGATGCTTAACACGAAAAACAACAGCTTATGAAACAAAGAAAAATGCTTGCGCTCACGCTCTACCAGCTTGGACAGCTTTACCATCAGGAGTTACCCGAACTTGTCGCCGCCGCCGAGGCGAGCGGCGACGCCGTGCAGTTCCGAAGGCGTCAGGGCGAGTGGGTCTCCCGTTCGGAGTCCGCGCAGGGCGATGCGGGCGAGCAGATTCGGCTGCTGATCGATTACGACGGGCGGGAGGTCGATGAACTGTCTACCGGCGAGCGGATGCCGGTGCGGACGCTGACGCTGTTGTGGCAGTTTCTTACGGGCTGTCTGGAGAATGTGGAGATGCGCACGGACCTGTTTATCGACCTGTTCTACCTGTTCAAACGTCTCGGAGGAGCGGAACTGCCGCCGCTTTCGATGCAGCGTGTCCGCATCCGCTCCGAGCGCTGGCCTTCGGGACTCGATGCCGAGGTGCGGGAGATCAGGGCCGACAACAGGGAGCGCATGCTGCATCTGCTGGTGCAGAAGATCGAGAACCGCAAATCGACGCCCTCGCGGTTCCGTTTCGCGGAGGGGATGAGTTATGAAGACAAATACCGTCAGGTGGCCATCTGGTGGAACGATTTCAGATTTCATCTGGCGATGGCGGTGAAAAGTCCCTCGGAGCTGAACCGCTTTCTGGGCAATTCGCTTTCGGCGGAGACCATGTACCTGCTGTCTAAGGCCCGCAAGAAGGGGATGCCGTTCTTCGCCACGCCCTATTATCTCTCGCTGCTGGACGTGACCGGAAAAGGATACGGCGACGAGGCGATCCGCAGCTATATCCTCTACTCGCCGCAGCTGGTCGAGACCTACGGCAGCATCCGCGCGTGGGAGAAGGAGGACGTCGTCGAAGCCGGAAAGCCCAATGCCGCGGGGTGGCTGCTGCCCGACGGGCACAATATCCACCGCCGCTATCCGGAGGTGGCGATCCTGATTCCCGATACGATGGGACGCGCCTGCGGCGGGTTGTGCGCGTCGTGCCAGCGCATGTACGATTTTCAGAGCGAACGGCTCAACTTCGAGTTCGAGAGCCTGCGGCCCAAGGAGAGCTGGGACCACAAGCTGCGCCGCCTGATGACCTATTTCGAAGAAGATACGCAGCTGCGCGACATCCTTATCACGGGCGGGGACGCCCTGATGAGCCAGAACAAGACGCTGCACAATATACTGGAGGCCGTATACCGCATGGCCTGCCGCAAGCGCAAGGCCAACGCCGGGCGGCCCGACGGCGAGAAATACGCCGAACTGCAGCGCGTGCGTCTCGGTTCGCGCCTGCCGGCCTATCTGCCGATGCGTATCGACGACGGATTGGTGGAGGTGCTCAGGGAGTTCAAGCAGAAGGCTTCGGCCGTCGGCGTGCGGCAGTTCATCATCCAGACCCATTTCCAGTCGCCGCTGGAGGTGACGCCCGAAGCGCAGGAGGCGATCCGCAGGATACTCGCGGCCGGGTGGCTCGTCACCAACCAGCTGGTTTATACCGTCGCGGCGTCGCGCCGCGGGCATACGACCCGGCTGCGGCAGGTGCTCAATGCGCTGGGCGTGGTCTGCTACTACACCTTCTCGGTGAAGGGGTTTCAGGAGAATTACGCCGTCTTTACGCCCAACAGCCGGTCGCTGCAGGAACAGCACGAGGAGAAGATTTACGGCCGGCTGACGCCCGAACAGGCCGGGGAGCTGGATGCCGAGCTGGAGAAGGGCGGCGACACGGCCGAACGGCTCCGCCGCTTTATGAAGAGACACCGGCTGCCGTTCCTTGCGACCGACCGCAGCGTGCTGAACCTGCCGGCCATCGGCAAGAGCATGTCGTTCAGGCTGGTGGGCATTACGCCCGAAGGCAGGCGCATCCTGCGCTTCGACCACGACCGCACGCGCCGCCACAGTCCGATCATCGACCGGATGGGCGAAATCTATATCGTCGAGAACAAGTCGCTGGCCGCCTACCTGCGCCAGCTGGAAAACATGGGCGAGGAGGCGGACGATTACGCCAGCATCTGGAATTATACGCACGGCGAGACCGAACCCCGGTTCGGGCTTTACGTATATCCCGATTTCCCGTTCGGGGTGACCGGGCGGGTGAGCAATCTGGAACTGGAGTGATTCGGTACGAAACGGCGATGAGGAGGCCCGGCGGAAGCGATTCCGGCCGGGCCTCGAAACTGTTGCATATATCAGGAATATTTATTATCTTTGTAAGAACGATAAATGAAGACCGGCGCCGATGTCCGGAGCGCCGTTCGGGGCATGTTCCGGTTTTCGTGCAGGCAGAATTATGAAACAGTCCGAAAGATTGATGTCGCTCGACGCCCTCCGCGGGTTCGATATGCTCTTCATCATGGGGTTCGCGTCGCTCGTCGTGGCCGTGTGCGGCTTGTGGCCTTCGGCCGTGACCGATGCGGCAGCCGCTTCGATGAGCCATGTCGCGTGGGACGGCTTCGCCCATCACGATACGATCTTTCCGCTGTTCCTCTTCATCGCCGGGGTCAGCTTTCCCTACTCGGTCGCCAAGCAGCGTGCGGGAGGAATGTCCGAGGGGCGCATCTATGCCAAGATCGTCCGCCGAGGACTGACGCTCGTCGTGCTGGGCATGGTTTACAACGGACTGTTCAAGCTCGATTTCGAGAATCTGCGGATCGCGAGCGTACTGGGACGCATCGGACTGGCGTGGAGCATCGCCGCGGTGCTGTATCTCAATTTCGGCGTGAAGACCCGTGCGGCGATCGCCGTCGCGGTGCTGGCCGGTTACGGAGCGCTTTCGGCGCTGGTCGCGGCGCCCG
>ERZ791914.1298-NODE-1298-length-17366-cov-51.946219_pt1 | contig 17366 bp, 12 predicted proteins | sample MGYA00510140_ERZ791914 | MGnify/ENA primary metagenome ERZ791914 (study PRJEB30046, sample SAMN00792079) | human gut metagenome | study: EMG produced TPA metagenomics assembly of the A metagenome-wide association study of gut microbiota in type 2... | reverse complement strand
GTAGGGGCTTGCCGCAGGCAAGCCCTTCCCCGGCCCCCCGGAGGGCCTCCTTCCCCCATTGGCCACTGACAGCCGCAAAAAAGCCACCCCGCGCCCATTGCGCGGGGTGGCTTTTTTGCTTTATGGTTCTGCTCCAGAGCGGGTGTGGCAATCCATCCGGGGAGACGGTTACGCTTTTCTCTGAGCAGCCATTGCCTGGAGTTCCGGCCGGAATTCTTCTACCAGTTTGGCTTCCGCCTTAGCCCCTTTGGACAGGGCATTGTAGATGATTTCAGCCATTTCATAACGGGTCATGGTCCGTTCGCCGTGATACTTGCCGTCTTCGTATCCCTGGACGATATTATTCCCTGCCAGCCGGCTTACGGCTTCGTAAGCCCAGTGGTTGGCCGGTACATCCGGGAAGTCCTTGGACAGACTGGGGTTCAGCACACCCAGCAGGGCATCCAGCCGATTCTGCAGGTTGGTCACCTGCTTGGCCAGGGTAGCGTTGGTGGCTTCTGCCTTTTCCAGCCGCTTGCTGCTCTTGCCCAGCTTGAAGGAGACGCCGCCGCCCACCATGTTTTCTCCGTTGCCGAAGCTGGTGGAAACATTCAGCATCACCCGGTCAGTAGGCCGGTAGAACACGCCCAGGGCTCCGGCGGTTTCGCTGCGATAGCTGCCCATGGCCGCTGCCACGCTGACCTTGGAATCTTCATCGAAGTCCATGGGGTGCAGGTTGGCCATAGCCGCTGCGCTGGCCCCTACCTTGTCGATCCGGTTATCCAGGTTGTCCACCCGATTTTCTACCCGGTCCATACGGTTTTCTACCCCGTCCATCCGGTTTTCCACGGTGGTCACACGCTGGTTGGTGGCATTGAGCTGTCCGCCGTTCACTGCATCGGTGCTGCCTTCAGCAACGGTCCCGTCCGCCACGTTGGTGATCTTCTGGCCGTTGGCATTGATGCCGTTTTCGTCAATGTAGGTCTTGTCGCCCACCTTGTAGGACTTAGCCGTTACATCGCCGGCCACAGTGGCGCTGCCGCCTACAGTGAGATCCTTTTCCATGGATACAGCATCCTTGAAGGTTACCATACCGTCGAAGGTGGCAGTGCTGGTTACATGGAGGGTATCGGTAGTGGTGCCGCCAGTGATGTTGGCCCCGTTGTTCACCACCAGTTTATCGGTGGTAGTGGTACCCTTCACATCCAGATTCTTTTCCATGGTGACGTCATCCTTGAAGGTGGACTTGCCGCCCACTTCCAGGGTGCCATCCAGCTGGGTATTGCCCATCACGTGCAGGTCCTTGTTCACATCCACATAATCCGCCGTTGCTTTGCCGGTTTCCAGGGTGTTCCCGGAAATGGTGGTCTGGGTGATGGATCCTTCTCCAATAGCCGCTGCATGATCGGTATTTTCAAAGGTGGTCCCGGTATCCGTGGTGGTCACCGTGCTCTTGCCCACCACATCCTTGATGCTGGTGGTTGCGGTGTTTTCAATTTCTGCCGCACTGTTGGACAGTTTTTCTTCCGCCTTGTTCACCAGGTTCTTGGCCTCGTTGGTGATGGTCCCCTGTTTGGCGGTGTTGGTGATGTCAGCAGTCCCCTGCTTCACGCTGGTGCTGGTAGCATCGTCGCCAGTCCCAGAGCTTACGGTGGTATTCACATACCCGGTTTCCGCATCCTTCAGGATGTCGATGATGTTCCCGCTGACCAGCTTCTGTTCCGAAGTGGTAGCCGTATCCGTCACCGTGTTGGATCCGCCGCTGTTGTTCTTCACCTGGCTGGTGAAGCCGTTGGCCTTCTGGCTGCGGCTGGAGAAGTCGCCGCTGGCAGTATCGGTGATCTTGGTGGTGTCTTCAGAAACGGTCTGCACATTGTTCAGGGACTTCACGGAGTTGCCGCTGCTGTCCACTTCCTTCAGGGACGTGTTCACACTGCCGGCCAGCTGACTCAGGGTACTGGTGCTGGTCCCATCGGTAACAATGTTCATATCCTTGGAGGCCGTCTTGGTAGAAGTGTTGCTATTGGCTCCATCCACCACAGATTCCTTGATCTGGCTGGTGGTCATGGTCCGGCTCACGTTGTCACCTACTTTGTCCGTAATGGACTTAGAAGCCGTATTTTCGATTTCCGCTGCGGAATTGCTGAGTTTTTCCGCTGCGGTATTGGTGATGTTCTTGGCACTGTTGCTCAAGGTTTCAGAAGCCGTGTTGGTGATGTTTTGGGCGCTCAGGCTGCTGTCGCCGGTCACCGTGGTGGTCTGGCTGCCGCCAATGGTATTGGTCTGGTCCCCAGTGATATTGTTGATCTGGTCACCGTTCACCGTGTGTTTTTCTTCTCCGGTAATGGTGGTTTCCAGTCCGCCATTATAGTTTTCCGTGGTCTTGCCGGTCACGGTGGTTTTCATTTCGCCGCCCACAGTCGTGGTCAGATCTTTGCCAACGGTGTTGGTCATGTTTTCCGCAGCGTTGTTGATGAGATCCTTGGCATCATTGGCAATCGTACCGTTCTTAGCCGTGTTGGTGATATCTTTTGCCGTCTGGGTAACGCCAGTGCTGTTGGTGCCATCCGTTACGGCGCTGCTGATGGTCGGGCTGCCTGCATCGTCCAGGCTCTTGATGACGTCGATGACGCTGCTGCCGCTTACCAGGGCATCTTCCGTCTTGGTGGCCGTCTTGGTGGTGGCGCTGTACTGGGTATCGCTGGCTTTGATCAGCTGTTCCGATTTGTCCACGGTGCTGTTGGTGTTGTTGGCCTTGGTCCCGTCAGTGATGGAGGAGGCCAGGCTCTTGGCATCCTGGTTCACAACCGTGGTGTTGGTGCCGTCCGTTACGGAGGAGGCAACCTGATCCGCCTTCTGCAGGCTGTTGGAGGTATTGGTCCCATCCGTAATGTTGGTGTTGGTCTGGCCGGCAATGGTGTCGACGGTGGTCTTCTTGTCCCCATCGGTGAGCTGGGATTTTTCTTCTGCTGCGCCCCGGAGATAGGAAGCTTTCTTGCCATCGGCTTGGCTCATTTCTTCCGTGGTCTGGTAGGACAGCTGGGTGGAAGTATTGGAGCCGTACTCGTTGGAAACCTTGCTGACGATGGAGCTGGAAGCATCGGTTTCCACATCCAGAGCCTTGTTGGTGATCTTATTTTTCGCTTCGTTAGTGATGTTTTCCGCCGTCAGACTGCTGTCGCCGGTCACCGTGGTGGTCTGGTTGCCGCCCACCGTAGTGCTCAGGTTGGCTTTGTAGTCTTCCGTTACATCGCCGGTCACCGTTTCTGTCAGAGTCCCTTCAACAGTATTGCTCTGATTCCCCTTAACCGTCGTGCTCTGGTCGCCATTTACCGTAGTGCTCTGGCTGCCATAGGTTTCTGTCACAGCACCCTTGACGCTTTCCGTCTTGCTGCCGCTGATGGTATTGGTTTGGTCACCTGCTACCACATTGGACTGGTTGCCACCTACATTGGTGCTCTGATCACCGTCAATGGTAGTTGCCTGGCTGCCGTATTTTTCCGTCACACTGCCTTTGACCGTTTCCGTCTTGCTGCCGCTTACCGTATTCTGCTGGTCGCCGCCAACGATATTGGTCTGGTTGCCGCCTACAGAAGTCTTCTGATCCGTCTTGATGTTGGTGACCTGGGCATTGAAGTTTTCCGTTTCCGTACCTTTCACATTCACGGTACGGTCTCCGGATACCGTATTGGTCTGGCTGCCAGCTACATAATGGGTCTCATTGCCGCCCACCTTGGTATCCAGGTCGGACTTGTAGTCTTCGGTGACCTTGCCAGTCACAGTGGTCGACATATCTCCGCCCACAGTCGTAGTCAGGTTGTTGCCAACCGTATTGGTCATATCGCCGGTGGCAGTGTTCACCAGATCTTTGGCAGAATTCGTAATGGTTCCGCCTACAGCCGTATTGGTAATGCCGTCCGCCGTCATTTCGCTCTTTACGGCAGAACCGTCACCGATCTGGCTGGTAATGGCCGTATCCGTCTGTTCGACCTTGGTCAGCGTATCGCCGGATGCGTTTTTGATTTCCTGGAGGATGTCTTTGACTCTCTGGCTGAAGGTTGAAGTATTGCCATCGGCATCCTTCACCACGTCGCTGGATTCTGTGGAAGTCTGTTTGGACTCATTGCTGTTCTTGTCAGAATCCACAACCTTGGAAGTCACATCACTGCCTTCCACAGTCAGGGTACTCTTCTTCCAGTTGCCATCGGCGTCGGTAGATTTCGCCCAGGTGGAAGTCCCATTTTCATCATAATCGATGGCGCTTTCTTTTTCGCTGCCATCTTTGGTGCTGGTGGCTTTCTTGTAGGAGGTGATTTCACCAGCTGCCACTTTCGTGCTGGCCGTTACGTTGTTGTCCCCTACAATGCCGTTCTTGGTCAGGTCGATTTCATCCACATTCAGCTTGCCGTTGACCGTCAGGTCGCCGCCGATGGTGGCATCACCGCTGGTGGTGATGGTTTCAGCGCTCAGGTTCTTCACACCGGTGAGGTTGCCATTCTGCATGGTTGCCGTGCCATCGGAGATGCTCTTACCCTGGATAGCGCCGCCGGCGGTCAGGTCACCGGTAATGGTGGCACTGCCTGCCGTCAGAGCTCCCTGGATGGAAGCGCTGGCTCCCGTAATGGCGCCGCCTGCGTGGATATCACCCACTGCAGAGATGTTGCCCGTGGAAGTTATGGTGCCGCCGGTAATGGTACCGCTGGTGTTGATGTTGCCATTGGTGATGGTAGCAATCCCATCGGTCAGGGTCTTGCCCGTTACCGTTCCGTTGCTCATGGAAGCACCCTTACCGTCGGTTACTGTTTCGCCGGTGATGGTTGCCTTGGAAGTGACATTTCCATTTTCATCTACGGTGAAAGCCCCGTTAGCCCCTTTGATCTTGCCGTCAGCGCTCATAGCTGCCTTGGCTGCATCATAGGTATCGCCGCCGGTATAGACGCCGTTCGCATCCATCACACTGCTGTTGGTGCCAACCTTGATGCCATTTTCGTTCAGGGTGATCTGGTTGTCCTTGCCCTTGTTCAGGATCATTTCGTTGGCATCGGTCTTGGAGGTGGTCACGTTGCCCTGGGCGTCAATGGTAGTGGTGTTCTTTTGCAGAACATTGTCATCGCTCAGGCTCAGTCCGCTATTGACGGCTTCCACCAGTTTCGTATCTGCTGCCACACGGGCCGAAGTTTCTGCCGTAATCTTATCATCCAGTACCGTATCGGCTGCTTTCCGTTCTGCGGCTTCGTTGTCGATATTGGTCTGCAGGGTCGTATCGGCTGCCTGACGGGCTGCTGTTTCTGCCTGCAGGCCCTGGTCCAGAGCGTTCAGGTTCTGACCCACATAGTTATCAGCCTTCACATACTGGCCATCCTGCGTCGTACCATCGGTGATGCCTTCGGTAGCGGTGAGCTTGCCGTCCACCATGACCGTCTTGGAATCCTTGTCATAGGTGATGGCTTCGGTCTTATCTTCCAGAGCCGTAGTCCGGGAGTCGAGAGCTGCATCGGCTGCTTTACGGGCCGCTGTTTCCGTATTGAGGTCACTCTGCAACTGATTCGTCGTTTCGTGAATCGCATTCGCTTCGTTTGTAATGCGTTCATTCAGTTCATTATCTTTAGCTTCACGGGCAGCAGCTTCATTATCAATATTGGTCTGCAGCTGTTTATCCGCATTTTCCAGATTGGTAACCGAATATTTGCGCTTACGGGCTTCTTCTTCAATGGCATCGGCATTGGATTTAACCTGGGTATCGAGAGCGGAAAGGTTAGCCCCTACACTATTGGTTTGGACTACGTAGTTTCCAGTCTTCGTTGTATCATCGTAAACAGCTTCCGCTTCTACTTTCCCTGCTACCGATACATTACCACCAGAGGTTATGTCACCAGTGGAAATACTTCCGGAAGTCAATTGCCCACGGATCTTCAGATCTTTGACGGTCTGATTTTCTTTGGTCCCTACAATCAGATTTCCATCCTTGGAAACATGCAGAGCCGTGCTGGTCTTATCCGTTGTAAACTGATCCGCATTGGCTTTGACCTGTGTATCCAGTGCAACGATATTTTCACCTACCGTATTGCCGGCCGTTACATAATTCCCGCTGGTAAGGGTATTATCCACGACGCCCTGCATGCCGACGACTTTATTTTTAGCGGTAATATTGGTCTGGGAAACGATTTCGTTACCGTTGATGGTAGACTGGGAAGTCAGGGTACCTTTAACCAGAGCATTGCCATCCACGTTCAGGTTGCCACGGCTGTTCAGGCTGCCCGCATTGACGGCACCGCCTACATTGGCGTTGTGGCCTACGCTGATAGAATTGGTCACACTGGCAGAGCCGGCAGTGAGTTTATCGCTTACATCGACAGAAGCGGCGCTGATATTGCCCGTAGCGTCGATGCTGCCCGTGGAAATGGCATTGCCTTTAATGGTGGTAGAGGATCCGCTGTTGGTGAAGGTCGTCCCATTGGCATCACTCTGCACTTCATTGACGACAGCCTGATTGCCTTCACTATCCGTACCGGTGATCTGCTCAGTGATGGTCTTAGAAGCTACAGATTTAATCTGGGCTGCGCTGTTGGAAATATAGCCATTGTCTCCAGATACATTGTTCTGGATTCCCGTGCCGGCGTTGTTCAGGATAGTATAGCTGGCCTGGTTGATGACGTTGCCGCCGGAAACAGTTGCACTATTGGTTTGTCTCGTCCCTGCCGTTAAAGATACATTATTTTTGGAATTGACTTCCACATTTTTAGTAGCTGTACCGCCCTGAATGGTGCTTCCTGAAATGGTCAGCTGATTGACTGATTGAACAACTTCAGTGCCGTTGGTAACTTGAACAGGGGTTGTCACAAATCCACTTGCTTGAACAGTATTACCAACTGTCAACCCATTCTGGACACTTAAATTTTTTTCAATGGTTGTAGTACCGTTATTATAAACAATATTCTGTGTCCTCGTCGTCAAGGCCGCAATGCCATTTGTGTTAGTCTCAATATTAGCCTTGTTGGTGGCAATGTCATTCGTATTGGTACTCACCTGCGTCTGCAAGGTCGCAATGTCATTCTGGTTGGTACTTACCTGACTCAGCGTAGTCCCGATGGTCGATGCATCTCCTTGTGTTACCGTCAGCACCTTTTGTTCGTTACCACTGGTATCTTTCACCTCAACAGTGCCGATCGTAACAGGATCAGCTGCATAAGACGTCCCTCCCATAGAGACAATACTGAAAAATACGGCCAGAGCCGCAGCGGTCTGTGCCACTTTCTTCCGTCCCACGGCCCGGCGTCCGTCTTTGGACTGGCCTTTGGCCAGTTCGGAAACCACCATGTACATGCCCCGTGTTTTGTTCCAGATTACTTTATAAATCCTGTTCATAAAGCCACACCCCTTTTCTTGAGCTTTCCTGTTTTTTCATTTTCATGCATTCCCTGGTGGGTTTCCCATGCGCGCTTTTGGTCTCCCCGACACTTTTAGTTTACTAAAATCCCTAAAAATTCCAATTACCCCTTGGTATACTCTTTTGAATTTCTGGAGTATACTTTTATATAAGAACGTTCGTCCGTATATACAATACGATTTACTTCACTCTTCAGTTTTCTTGAATCGTTCTCATTTGGGTTATTTGGAACTTTATGCGGGAATCCAGTGTATTGATTTGGAAAGGAAGTCCCGCGTCCGGAACTCCTTTTCCTTTGTCCTGCTAAAGCATAGCATGGATTCCGAAACTTTTTTCTCAAAAATCACGAAAGGGTCATTTTTTGTCCTGAAAATATTTTTCTAAGTTTTCTTTCTTTTTGTTCTTTATCGAAAGACATTCCCGGTTCCTTTTTCATGCAAAAAAACCGCCCTTTCAGGGCGGGGATTTTCCAAGGCTGTCTGGACTGGGTATAATAGAGGTGAATAAATCGATACAGACCCATGGAAAGGAAGTGGACAGCATGCTGCATATTGCCATTTGTGATGATCAGCAGGACCAGATCCAGAAGATCCGGGAAGCTTCAGAGAAATACTTCCAGAACCGCCAGGAACATGTAAGCTACCAGACCTTTGAAAGTGCTTTTGCCTTTGTGGAAGCCGTGGACAAGGGGGCCCTGTTCGATATTGTGCTGCTGGATGTGTGTATGCCCGGGATTTTGGGCACCGATGTAGCCCGGGAGCTCCGGGACCACCACAGCCGGGCGGAGATCATTTTTCTCACCACCAGCGACGAATTTGCCGTGGAAGCCTTTGAGGTAAAAGCCACGGATTATCTCCTGAAGCCCTTTACCCAGGCCCAGTTCGCCAAGGCCATGGACCGGGCCGTTGCTTACATCCGCCAGCGGAACAGCGCCAAGGTGATCTTCCGGCTGGTGGGCGGAGGCGTCCGGGTGGAGGAAATCGCCCAGATCCTGTTCCTGGAAAGCCACGGCCATGTGCTGGAGGTGTACCTGGCCGACGGCAGTACCCTGGAGACCCGGAAATCCGGCCAGGACATGAAGGCGGACCTGGACAAGATCGCCCCGGGCCAGTTCGTATCCCCCAACAAAGGCTATCTGGTGAACCTGGGCGCCATCCACCTGATCAAAACCGATTACGTAGAGATCCAGGGCCATCAGATCCCCCTGGGAAAGCGGAAATACCGAGAGTTCCAGGAACAGTATTTCCAGTATATGTTTGGGACGAAGTAAAAAAGGGGCTGTTGCATGCGCAACACTCCCTTTTGGTCACTGGTCAACGGTCACTGGTCTCTGGCCAATGGAAAGAACCCGTGGCTGACGGGTTCTTTCAAATTAAACAGAACTGTGCTTTTCTTTTAATCTGCTGCTTGTTCTGAGTTTTTCTGAATAACAAGTCTCATACAATGAAAGGCAGCCGCAGCCCGGCTGCCTTCCTTCTTCCAGTGACTAGTGACAAGAGACCAGTGACAGGGGCGTTGCACACAACGTGCTACGCCCCTAATCCCCTACTCCCTTCACCCACATATCCACCTGGAGATAGGTCAGGAACCAGCCGTCTTTCTGCTGGCAGAGGACGCTGGCTCCGTATTTGTCTCGGAACCGGGCCAGGGATTTCATGCCGATGCCATGGCCTTTCACCTTGGTTACCGGCAGTCCCTCTTCGTCCAGGAGCACCGGAGCATCGAACAGGTTCTTGACCAGGATGTTCAGCATATCCCCTTGCTGCCGGGCCAACACGGTGATGTTCCGCCGGTCTTCCGGCTGCTTCCCACTGGCGATCAGGGCGTTTTCCACCAAATTGGAAAGAACGATGGACAGATCCCCGCTGCAGGTAAGGTCCTGGGGCAGGTCCACGGAAATAGTAGTGGGGATCCCCTCCTCCCGGGCCCGGGACAGATACACCGTAAGGGCCGCATTGATTAGGGGATTCCGGCAGTACTGGGGCAGTTTGGTGCTGTTGAATTCTTCTCCCAGTTCTTCGATATAGGTGAGTACCCCCACCCGGTCCTTCTGCCGGACCAGATCCAGCAGCTGGTCAAGATGGTCCTGTTTTTCCCGGTAGATGGCTTCCAGCCGCTGCCGGGATTCTTTTGACATTTTCACATAGTTGGCCGCAGACACCACCTGCTGCTGGAGTTGGTGTTTCTCTTCGTAAGCACGGATTTCATCATACACTTCCTGCTGCCCCCGGCGGATGGCGGCCATCATCAGTACCACCACGATCAGCAGCAGGATCCGGGCACCCAGCAGATCGAAATACCGTTCCTGGGAATCATACACACTTACATACAGAGTATCCACCGCCAGCAGCATGGGAATGATGGTGGTGCTCCGCCAGAACCGGCGGGTGGCCGCTTCCTGGAAATGGCTGAAGGTGCGGGTGAAGAACCGGAGAAGGATGGGAAAGGCGATCAGGCATTCTCCCCCGTAGAACAGGATCTGCCAGAAATACATGGAAACAAATTCACTTTCCGGCCAGAAATACAGGAAAAAGTGCCGAAGAAAGGTGTAAAAACAGCTGGATAACAGAATCCGGAAGGAAAGGATGAACAGATGGCCCACCCAGTACTTCCGGGTGGCCAAAAAGCTCAGCAGGAACTGGGGGAGCCACACAATATACCCTATGGCCCAGTAGGCAGCCGGTTCTGAAGGGAACAGTCCGGACCGGACCAACCCCACCGTCAGGGCTGTTTCCGCCACTGTCAGGGCCACCCAGGCCCGGCAGAAAGGCTTTTTCTTTTCTTCTTCCAAAAATCCCCAGAAGGGCAGGATCTCCAGCAGATAGAAGGGCTGGAGCAGCAGGATATAGACCAGGGCAACGGCCATGGTTTCCAGGATGGGAGTCACTTGTCCGCCACCTCTTTCCGCAGCTCCAGCAGGTGTTTTTCCGCTTCTTCAAATTCCCCGTTTTCCGCCAGTTCCGCCAGCATCCGCAGCTGATGCCGGCTGTCATGGCGGAGGATGGCCAGTTCCTGCTGTTCTTTCCGCAGGGAAACGGCGTAACTGTTGATGTCATTGAGCTGTTCCTGGAGCTGGAGATTCTGTTCCTTCAGCCGGAACATTTTCTGTACCTGCTGGAGGCCGCCCCGGATGGAAAGGACCAGGAACAGGGCCACCAGCACCAGCATCCCCAGAGTGATCAGGGTATAGATCTGGATGGCCGGCTGGAACAGCTCCTGGGGGTTCAGGAGGAAATATCCCTGGTTGGCATGGTAGTAACACAGCAGCAGAGGCACCGGGCCCAGGTAAGGCCAGAAGGCGGACCGGGGAGAAGTCAGCTGTTCCAGGGTGAACAGCCGCCCGATGACCTTCAAGGCCAGGGGCATCCCCAAAAGGAACAGGCCCTCATACAAGACGAAATAGGACAGCACCCGGCTGTTGTGCCAGACATCGGGCAGAAACAGTTTGAAGGCTTCCAGGGCCAGGGTATGGATAAAGATCATATAGATGGCCTGGAGCCCCAGTACGAATAGATGCCGGAACCAGAAAGGCCGGACGGTCAGCACCAGCAGGAGCAGGTGAGGCAGGTAGCAGAAAAAGTACAGGAACTGGAACATGCCGCTTTCCATCTTCAGGAAGCCCCGGCTGAACAAGGCTCCCAATAGGACGAATTCAAAGAGGAAAATGTAGAGATGGCCGCAAAGGAGCACATGGCGGGTAGGGGACGGGACAATGGACCGGAAAGGATAGTAGCGGAGATAGGCGGAGGGCAGCAGGGAAAAACAGAATAGGAACAAGGTAACAAGGGCATAAGCCATGACAGGATCACCTCCGGATTTCATTAATTTTTATTATGACCAAAAGAGGAAAAGATGTCAAACGCAAAAAAGCCCGCCACCAAAGTGACGGGACTGTCTGACATAATGGAGCTACTGATAGGATTCGAACCTACGACCCTCTCATTACGAATGAGATGCTCTACCAGCTGAGCTACAGTAGCATTGAACAGGAAAATTATATCATATCCACAGGGATTGTTCAAGGGGGAAAGGGGACTTGGGTCACGAGTCGCGACCCATGACCGGGGGTGTGCTTTTTCACACCCTCTTCTTTACAGCTGGATCAGCCGGAAATCGCACAGGTTCATATCCAGCATCCGGGCCGCCAGGCGTTTGCCCCGTTCCAAATCGGCGGTAAAGCACACTTCTGCCCGCCCCAGGCCTGTTTCCCGTGCCAGCCTGCGCTGTTTCAGATCATCGATGGCTGCCTGGACCGTCCGTTCCGCCGGATCCAAGATGGTCACATCCGGTCCAAAGGCTTCCCGGATCTCTTTTTCCACAAAGGGATAATGGGTACAGGACAGCATCACCGTATCCACTCCCTGGGCCTTCAGCTTATCCGTATATTCTTTGATGGCGGCAGCCAGTTCCGGACTACCGAACTTCTCTCCTTCGATGAGCGGGACGAATTTAGGACAGCCCTGGCCGAATACCTGGATCTCTGGATCGATTTCCTGGATTTCCCGTTTATGGGCTCCGGAAGCTACCGTAAAATCGGTGGCCAAGAAGCCGACTTTGTTGTTTTTCGTCACGCCTTCCACCATATGGGCGCCTTTTTTCATACCGATGACGGAAAAATCGTAACCGTTTTTGATCACGTCCGTCCCCAGCACCGTAATGGTATTGCAGGCCACCACCAGCTGTTTGATCTGCCGGCGGTGCAGCCAGGCCGTCATTTCACTGACAAATGCTTCGATTTCTTCCCGTGACCGGTTGCCATAGGGCGTCCGGGCCGTGTCTCCAATAAAAATGAACCGTTCATGGGGCATTTTCTGCTGGAGCCATTTCAGGACGGTCAACCCGCCCACACCGGAATCAATGACGCCAATGGGATCTAATGGATTCATGGTTCCCCTCCTTATCATTCCTCCGTTGAACCGTATTAGGACATTATATTATAGCACGATAAAGCAGGGAACGTCTAACAAAAATTGGAAAGCTATGCTTTCTCCTCCAGTCCTTTCAAGGCCAGCAGCTTCCGCCACAAGGGATAGATCACGTTTTCCGGGGTTTCCGGATAGGCGGTTTCCGGCAGCTGGAGGATGGGGACCCAATGGGCGGACGTGACTTCCTGGGACAGGACAAAGGGCTGTTTCCGGACAAAGCCCAGATAGCCGTGCATGAGCATCTGCCCCTTGCTGAACCAATAGGTGCCTTCCGGGATCAGCTTTTCCAGGGTCAGGCCCAATTCTTCCCGGACCTCCCGATGGGCGGTTTCTTCCGCGGTTTCTCCCGGCATGATGAACCCGGAAGTGATGCTTTCATATTTTTGGGAGAGATGGGGCTGCTTGCACAAGACCACTTCATTGTATTCATTGCAGAGCAGGACAATGATGCAGCTGTAGAAAAAATCGAACCAATACCGCTGGCAGACCGGGCAGAAAGGGACCAGTCCTTCATCCCCGGCCGGTTTGGGATGCAGCCGGCTGCCGCAGGTGGGACAAAATTCAAAATGCATGGGATTGCCTCCTTTGTTGATACAGAGTTAGCATACCCAACCGGCTGAAGGGTGTCAAGTTTTTTCGCCGGCAGCCGGCAAACCTGTTATAATGAAAGCGATGGAAAGGGAGGTTTTATCTATGCTGGATGCCAAAGTCAGAGACCTGATCAACGAACAGGTCACCAAGGAATTCTATTCTGCCTATCTGTATCTGGATTTCGCCAACTATTACCAAGAAAAAGGCCTGGACGGCTTCGCCCACTGGTTCGATATCCAGGCTCAGGAGGAACGGGACCATGCCATGCTCATGCGCACCTATCTGCAGAACAATGATGCGGCCGTGGTCTTCGGTACCATCGACAAGCCGGACATGACCTACAAGAAACTGGATGATGCCCTGAAGGCTGCCTTGAAGCATGAACAATTCATCACCGGCTGCATCAACAAGATCTATGCAGCAGCCGACAAAGCCAAGGACTACCGGACCATGCAGTTCTTCGACTGGTTCGTGAAAGAACAGGGAGAAGAAGAAAAGAATGTCAGCGACCTGATCAAGAAATTTGAACTGTTCGGCAGCGATCCCAAAGGGCTCTACGCCCTGAACCAGGAACTCCTGGCCAGAGTCTACGCCGCACCCACGCTGGTGCCCTGAGAAAAGGGGGTGCTGCACAGAACACGTGCAGCACCCCCTTTTTATTCAAACCAGCAACTCCCCGGGTGTCAGCAGCAGGACATTCTCCTTCCTGGCCTCGGTTTCCAACCTTGGGGTAAAACCGGCGCGGGAAAACAATGCGTACTGGATTTTCCGCCCTTTCCGGACCAGTTCACTCCGCTCCTGGAGCAGCCGCAGCACCGGCAGATCCATAGGCTCCTGTTTCCATTTGCATTCTCCGCAAAGGACATGCTCTTCATCGGTACAGACCAGATCGATTTCCTCTTCTCTCCGTTTCCGCGGATCTGTTCCCCACCAGCTCCCGTACTGGAGATACAGCGGGTATCCGCTGCCCTGCTTTACCTGGTACTGGATATACTGGAGAGCGATTTCTTCAAATACATGACCAAAATAGGCTGGAAACTGCGGCCGGATTTTCTGCTCCCAGGCCTGCTTTCCCATTCCCAGGGCTATCAGAGAACTGCAGCCAGGAATGAAGCGGAACCAGAAACGGTACAGATTATCTGCCAGCTGATAAAGGCTTTTCCGGGATGAGGTATTCTCTACCGGCTGTATTTTACGGACCAGCTCCAGATCCTGGAGGTTCTTCAGGTAAAAAGCCAGACCGCTGGTATCCTTGCCCACTGCGGAAGCAATTTCATGGAGCCGGTTGGCACCATGGGCGACAGCCGTAAGGATGCTGTTGTACACGGCCGGTTCCCGCAGTTCCTGGAGCATCAGGTTTTCCGGTTCCTCCTGGAGATGCCCGCTGGGAGAAAGCAGTTCCTCACACACCGCTTCTTCCAGATTTTCATAATGGGACAGATACAGGAGATACTGGGGAATCCCATCACAAATGCCATAAGCCATCATTTTTTCCTCTTCTGTCCATCCTGGGAAAAACCGGACGGCTTCGTAATAGGGAAGAGCATGGAGTTTCAGCTGGGCCGTTCTCCGTCCGTAAAGAGGGCTCTGGTAACTGAGCACCTGCCGTTCCATGAAACTCATAGACGATCCACACAGGATCAGGTACAGTTCCGTATCCTTCCACTCCTGATCAATGACCTTCTGCAGGATGGAGGAAATTTCCGGAGCCGCTTTGGCCAGATAGGGATATTCATCAATGACAAATACCAAACGCTTGTGCCGTCCCACTTCGGTCAGATAAGCAAACAGATCTTCAAAACTGGAAAAAGAATCCAGCAGCCGGGTCTGAAGATCCGGGATCTGCTCCCGTACAGCTGCCGTCAGGTTGGCCAGCTGCTCTTTTTTGCTCTGTTCTGTAGCCATGAAATAAACCGCCGGCTTATCCTGGATAAATTCCCGGATCAACCGGGTCTTCCCCACCCGCCGCCTTCCGTAAATTACAGGGAATTCAAAACGTCCAGAACCATAGCGTTTTTCCAGAGCTGCCAGTTCCTGTTTTCTGCCGATGAACATAATGATTCTCTCCTGTAAATAATATAGTCGTAATTAGCATAGTCGTAACTATACTAGTCATGACTATATTATCATATTTTTCCCCAAACTTCCAATTCCAACTTACTATAAAACAGTTCATAGAAGTTTTTTGCCCTCTAGGCAGCCCCTTTCCCATTTGACCCTGCTGCCCGTTCCGCTCTATAATGGTTCCATCTTTGCACCACGAAGGGATGGTTCTCCTATGTCCCCTGAAACTTTTCTTACGATCCTGACCCGGGCCGGCCGGCTGAAAACGGCTGCCCGCCACTGCTGGACGGCGCCCGGCCGCCAGGAAAGCGTGGCGGACCATTCTTGGCGGATGGCCCTGATGGCCCTCCTGCTGTCCCAGGAACCGGAATTCCGGGAGCTGGACCTGGACCGGGTGATCCGGATGTGCCTGATCCACGATCTGGGAGAAGCCTTTACCGGAGATATCCCTGCTTTTGCCAAAGGAGACCGGGACCGGGCGGCGGAACAGGACTGCTGGGACAAGTGGCTGGCCACCTTTCCGGAAGAGAACCGACAGGAATGGCAGGCCCTGCTGGCAGAAATGGAAGCCCAGGAAACCCGGGAAGCCAAGCTGTACAAGGCCCTGGACAAGCTGGAGGCGGTGATCAGCCACAACGAGTCGGGCCGGGACACCTGGCTGCCCCTGGAATACGACCTCCAGTTCACCTACCCGGAAAAAGCCGTCCAATTCTCGCCCTGGCTGAAAGCCCTGAAAAAAGCCGTGGACCAGTGGACGCAGGAAAAGATAAAAGGATAACCTTGCCCTCTTTCTTTGAATCTGCTATAATAGCGGTGCTTGCTCGGAGGGCAAATCATTCGCTGGAAATGATAAGCTGGATAAGGCAACCGATTGAAACATCGGTTCGTCTTATCCAGCTTTTTTGTTTTATCCCTCTCCCCCTCATTTCACCCTCCCGGCATGCCTTCTTTCATCACTTTTTTTGCAGAAAGGACGGCTTTGTGTCTGATGGAACGAACCAATTCATTTACCGAGGGCAGGATCCTTCCCACCCTGCTCCGCTTTTCCGTAACGGTCTTCGGAGCCCTTTTCCTCCAGGCTCTGTACGGAGGCGTCGACCTATTGGTAGTAGGCCAGTTTGCCGGTACGGGGGATGTTTCCGGAGTAGTCACCGGCAGTTCCCTATTGAATACCCTGACCATGATCATCACCGGGCTCTCCATGGGAGTGACCATCCTGGTGGGAGAAGCCATCGGCCGACGGAAGCCGGAACAGGCCGGGCAGGCCATCTGCAACGGCATCCTGCTGTTTTTCTTCCTGGGCCTTTTGCTGACCGTGGGGCTGATTACCGGTGCTCCCACCCTGGCTCGATGGTTCCAGGCTCCGGAAAAGGCCTTCCTGCCCACCGTCCATTATATCCAGATCTGTGGGGCCGGCGGGCTGTTCATTGTAGGTTACAACCTGCTGGGTGCCATATTCCGGGGGCTGGGAGACGCCCGTACCCCCCTTCTGGCGGTACTGATCGCCTGCATCATGAACATTGCTGGTGACCTGCTGCTGGTAGCCGTATTCCACCTGGGAGCCGCCGGCGCAGCCCTGGCCACCGTAGCTTCCCAAGGGATCAGCGTACTGACGGCCGTTCTCCTGCTCCGGCGGAAGACCCTGCCTTTTCCCATCCACCGGGAATTTTTCCATCTTCCCTGGACCATGATTTCCCATGAGCTGCGGCTGGGGCTGCCGGTGGCTCTCCAGGAACTGTTTGTAGGGACCTCCTTTATGGTCATCCAGGGCGTGGCCAATACCTTCGGGGTGGTGTCCTCTGCCGGGGTGGGCATTGCGGAAAAAGTCTGCGCTTTCATCATGCTGGTGCCTTCCGCCTATATGCAGTCCCTATCCGCCTTCGTGGCCCAGAACCGGGGTGCCGGGAAACCGGAACGGGCCCGCCGAGCCCTCTTCGACAGCCTGATGACTGCCGGGGCAGCCGGTCTCTTCATGTTCTTCACCTTGTTTTTCCACGGAGATGTACTGGCCTCTCTGTTCACCCGGGAACCGGATGTGATCGACGCCGCTGCCAGCTACCTCCAGTCCTATGGGGTGGATGGCTTCCTGAGCCCCCTGCTGTTCTGCTTCATCGGCTTCTTCAACGGCTGTCAGATGACCCTGTTCGTCATGTTCCAGGGGATGCTGGGCGCCCTATTCGTCCGGATCCCTTTGGCTCTTTTTATCAGCCAGCTGCCCAGTGCTACCCTGTTCCACATCGGCCTCAGCACCCCGGCCTCCAGTGTTGTCCAATTGGCTTTGTGTGTGGGGATGTATGTGTGGAGGAGGAAGAGGGTGGAATGAGGAAGGGGACTGTGAAAAAATGAGAAATCATTTTTTCACAGTCCCCTTTTTGTCACTGGTCAACGGTCACTGGTCACTGGCCGATGGAAAGAACCCG
>ERZ791914.1295-NODE-1295-length-17379-cov-4.292196_pt1 | contig 17379 bp, 14 predicted proteins | sample MGYA00510140_ERZ791914 | MGnify/ENA primary metagenome ERZ791914 (study PRJEB30046, sample SAMN00792079) | human gut metagenome | study: EMG produced TPA metagenomics assembly of the A metagenome-wide association study of gut microbiota in type 2... | reverse complement strand
CTTCATTGTATGAAGGATTCGGGTTACCTGTTGCAGAAGCTATGGCCTGCGGTGCCCTCGTGATTACATCAAACGAAACGGCAATGCCTGAACTGGTTGCAAGTGATGATGTGCTTTTTAATCCAAGAAATCCAGACGAACTAAAGAATAAAATAGAATATTTTTTGAATGATAAAAAAGACTTTAATAGTATAATTACATTGTCATTAGATAAAATTAAAAAATTTGATTGGAAAGAAAGTGCAAAAGTAGTTTTATCAATATTTAAATCTTTTAATATTGAAAATCGTAGTCATAGCGAAATTGATAAGAATATCTTATTTAGGAAAATATCTGAACTTACGCTATTGTCAAATCAAGATAAAATGATCCTCGCTCAAACAATTTCACAAAATTATTTGAATAGGTCAAATCAAGTAACATTATTTGTGGATGTAAGTGCTCTCGTTTTGGTAGATGACGCGACTGGTATCCAAAGGGTTGTTCGTGCGTTATCTTCAGAGTTAATATCAATAACTTCTCATAAAGAGGATGTTAAATTAGAATTAATATATTCAAATCCATCTGAGCATAATTTCTACAGGGCAATAATAGAAAAAAATAAAATTATACGAGATGAGAAAAAACAAATAATTATTTTTAATGAAAATGATAAAATTTTATTTGCAGATCTTCATCCAAGTAATATTATTTCGAAAAGAGAGTTAATTAAGGAGCTTAAGCTTAGAAATGTTTATGTTTATTTTATTTTGTATGATTTAATACCACTCCAATTCCCTGAATTTTTTAATGAAATGTTTGTTGACGAGTACTCACGGATGCTCGAAATATTCGGATTTAGTTCAGGGGTATTTTCCATTTCAAGAACTGTTGAGAGTAAATATATTGATTTTATATCTACACATACTCCTGTTACACTTCCATTTAAAACAGGGTATTTTCGTATGGGATGTGATCTTGCTAATTCATTGCCATCAGGTATTAATGACTCAAACTTACTTCCAAAAGAATTTCCACCAGATTCCTATTTTTTAGTAGTAAGTAGAATTGAACCGCGAAAAAGACATCTGCAAATTTTAAAGGCTTTTGAACTTCTTAATAATCATACACCAATATATCGTCTTGTCTTTGTTGGTAAAAAAGGATGGGAAAAAGAATCAACCATAAATTACATAGAACAAAAATCTACAGAGTATGGTTGGTTTAAATGGTACAATAGATGCTCAGATGGTGAATTGATAACTCTTTATCAGAATTGTAAAGCAGTTATTAACGCATCTCTTGAAGAGGGGTTTGGTTTGCCTATTGTCGAAGCTGCTTTTTATAAACGACCAGTAATTCTTAGAGATATTGATATATTCCATGAGGTTGCAGATAAGAACGCGTATTATTTTTCTGGTAATGAACCTGAATCGTTAGCGAAAGCTATTCTCGACTGGGAACAACTCCCGAAAGGTGATGAGCGGTTGTCGAGCGCGAATATAAAAATCACTAATTGGAGAGATTCAGCTAATGATATATTAAATCTTATTGGACTGAATAATGAATAGATAAATGACGTTATATCGAAAAATATTAAAATATTATTTGGATTTTATATGAATAAAACTTTTAGGAAGACTTGTTCTATTTCGAATACTATTAAAAATAAAATGATACTTTTTAAAATGGATCAATATAAAGAACGGGTTCCATATCAACCTGAAGACGTTTCACGAGATTCTGGTGAAAATATTTATGCACTCTCAGATGCTTTTCTTTCAAGGTGTATCTATTTGCTCCGGAAAATGCCAGGATTCCATATTCTTCGTCGTATATACTGGAAAATATGTGCATGCCATGAGGTTTGCATCACAAGAGATGCGATTCTATTGCGTTTGAACAGGCAGGATCAACTTGCAAATTCAATGCTTAAAAAAATAAATGCATTGAATGACATGAATATCTCATTGCTTTCGCTTGTAAAAAATATTTCAAAACAGGTTGGGACGTTAGGTAACGATACGCAAAAACTTGAGGAAAAAATAACTAATCAACTAGAATGTTACGAAAAAATTGGAAATAAGTTTTTAGGAAAGCTCCATACTGAGTTTGAGGTGTTGCATCATACGCAGGTACACTCTCAGGAGTATATGGAAATTCTCCTCCGTAGAAGTGTGATTCCCTGCGGGGATGTAAATCTTGTCAGAACTGTTCTTGGGTATGTTGCTGTTTCAAGTTCAGACTATGCCGTTCAAACGGCCCTTGTTGAAGGGGGGGAGCTTGAGTCGGAAACAAGAGTACTTATATCTTCCCTTCTACATCCTGGTGATTGTTATGTTGATGTAGGCACTAATCTGGGCCTTCTGACCCTTGTTGCAGGCCGGACATTGAATGGACAAGGAAAACTCATCTGTTTTGAGCCATTCCCGCAGACATGCAGCCTGTTGCGTCATACGCTTTTCATCAATGGACTTGCAGAAATGGCCACTGTACACTGTGCCGCCTGTTCTGACCATTCGGGAACACTGCCTTTACATATAGGCGCGACATGCGGGCATCATTCCCTTTATGGTCTGGAGGGTGCCACCGATACCGGAGAAACCACAGAGGTCAATGTCGTCAGTCTGGATGAGGTGTTGGGAGATACTGCTGTTACATTGCTCAAGATCGATGCTGAAGGCGCTGAATTTGATATCATCTGTGGTGCTGCCCGTGTTTTGGAAAATACGGCGGGGCTGGTTGTTGAATTCGGTATCTCCCATTTGAAGCGGACGGGCCATACCACGGATGAATTTCTGAATATGTTTACCAGACTGGGCTTTGAGTGGCGTGCCATTACAAATAATGGTCTTGCTTCTCTACGGCAGGCCGACCTTGAAGCTGTTTCTTCCATTAATTTGTTTTTTGCGCGTCCGGAATCCTTTTTATGGGAGAGGGTAAAAGAGGATAGTCATGAGTGAAACGGAACGTATTGTTATTCTTGGAGCAGGTGGACATGCCAAAGTCTGCATAGAAATTTTTCGTGACATGGGCATACCGTTGGCCTATTGCATCGGGGGTGAAGGGAGTCCGGAAAAATGTCTTGATATCCCTGTTGTTATTGGTGATATTCAAATCCATCGTCTCTATGCGCAGGGGTATCGTAAATTTTTTGTCGCTATAGGCTCCAATGTCGTTCGGCAGAAACTTGCGGACATGGCCCTCGGTCTGGGTTTTGAGCTTGTAAACGCCATCAGTCCAAAGGCGGTGATTTCTGATAGTGCAAAGTTGAGGCGTGGAATTGCAGTGATGCCCGGTGCCATCATTAATGCCGAGGCCTTTATCGATGATCTGGCTATCATCAATACGGGGGCAACGATCGATCACGATTGCCAGATTGGCAGAGCGGTTCATATTGCTCCTCAGTGCGCGCTGGCCGGAAAAGTTTCAGTGGGGCAGGGAAGTTTTCTGGGGATTGGTTGCAAGGTCATTCCTGAAATCAACATAGGCTCTTTATGCGTTGCAGGGGCCGGAAGTGTCATTGTCAGGGATATTCCTTCAAATACACAGTTATGCGGTGTTCCAGCTAAAAAAATGTTTTAAAGAAGGAAAAATAAATATGAAGCGAATCAGTGTTGCCGCCCCTCTACTGACGGGGAATGAAAAAAAGTATGTAATGGATGCTGTCGAAAGTACATGGATTTCATCAAGCGGTAAATATATCAGTCAATTTGAAGAGATGTTCGCGGCGTTTTGCAATGTGAAGTATGCCATCTCCACGAACAACGGGACTACTGCGCTGCATCTCGCACTGGTGGCTCTCGGTGTAACGGACGGTGATGAAGTTCTTGTTCCCACGGTGACCTATATTGCGACGGCAAACGCTGTCCGTTATTGCAATGCAACTCCTGTCCTTGTCGATTCTCTGCCCGGAACCATGACCATGGATCCTGAGGATGCCGCACGCAAGATTACAAAGCGGACCAAGGGGGTAATTCCCGTCCATCTGTATGGGCATCCGGCGCATATGTCCGCCTTGAACAAGCTTGCGGCAGAGCATCACCTCTGGGTCCTTGAAGATGCTGCCGAAGCTCATGGTGCGGAATGTGACGGAAGGCGCGTCGGAGGCATCGGGACCTGTGCCGCTTTCAGCTTTTTCGGCAATAAAATCGTCACCACAGGGGAAGGCGGCATGGTGACCACGAATGATGACACGCTGGCCGCAAAGTTGCGCCTCTTCCGTGGGCAGGGAATGGATCCGAATGAGCGGTACTGGTTTCCAGTGGTTGGCTACAACTATAGAATGACAAATGTGGCGGCCGCGATAGGTGTGGCCCAGATGGAGACCATTGATCGTTCCATCAGTGAGCGCCAGCAGATTGCCGATTGGTATGCGGAAACACTTGCTCCCCTTAAAGATAAAATAATGCTCCCCACCACTGAGCCTTGGGCGAAACCGGTCTGCTGGATGTATACAGTGTATCTCAAGACAGGTACAAAGCTGGAACGGGATGCCGTTATGAAGCATATGGCGGCGAATGATATTGAAACCCGTCCGGTTTTTCATCCTATGCACGTCATGCCTCCCTATAAAGACAATAAGTCCTATCCTGTAGCAGACACTTGGGCTTGCCGAGGCATTAACCTGCCCACATGGCAGGGCCTCGTCAAAGATGATATTCTTCGCATTGCGCAGAGCCTGCGAAATGCTCTGGATAAAATATGAAAGTAGCACTCTGCTCAACGATAGTTCCCTTCATTGGAGGGGGTGCCAGAAATATTGTTGAATGGTTGGAGACAATGCTTCTGGAGGCAGGGCACTCTGTTGAAAGGGTGTACCTGCCGATGGTCGATACTCCGGAGCTCCTGTTTCGGCAGATGGCGGCCTTTCGGTTTATCGATCTTTCCATGGCGGATAGGATTATCTGTTTCCGCCCCCAGTCGCACTTGATACAGCATACGCATAAAATCCTCTGGTTTATTCACCATATCCGTGTGCTGTATGATCTGTGGCAGAATCCGGGCTACTGCCCGTATCCGGATGATTTCCATTATGAAGGCGTGAGGGCGGCACTGCGCAGTGCAGATAATGCGGCGCTACATGAAGCGGAAAAAATCTTCACGAATTCCAAGGTGATCAGCAACCGTCTGAAAAAATTTAATCAGGTCGAAAGTGAAGTCCTCTATCCGCCTGTTTTCCGGCCCGAGCGTTTTCAGTGCAACGGTTTTAACAATGAAATTGTGTGCGTGTGCCGGATGGAACCTCATAAGCGCCAGCATCTGCTCGTTGAAGCCATGCGCTATACAAGGACACCGGTTGTCCTCCGCCTCTGCGGGACTGGAAGCCAGAGCTATCTTGATGAGCTGAGGGCGAATATCCATGACTGGCATCTTGAGGAGAAGGTTATTTTTGACGCGCGGTGGATTCAGGAAGAAGAGAAGGTTTCTCTATTCGGAAAATGCCTTGCCGCTGCGTACCTGCCGCTGGATGAGGATTCCTATGGTTATCCGAGCGTGGAGGCCAGTCTTGCTTCAAAATCCGTCCTGACAGTGACGGACTCCGGAGGCGTGCCTGAACTCGTGCAGGATGGGCTAAATGGTTTCATTACCTCCCCGGAACCTCAGGCACTTGCCGAAGCCATGGATATCCTCTACGGCGACCGGAAAAAGGCGGAGTGGATGGGAGAAAACGCCAGAAACAGGCTTGCAGAACTGAATATCTCCTGGGAACATGTTTTGAGGAGGCTTCTGGCATGAAAATTCTTCTTGTGAACAATATGGCCCCGTTTGTCTGGGGAGGCGCAGAAGAATTGGTTGTGAATCTGCAAAAACAGCTGGTTCTTGCAGGCCACGAGGCAGAAATAATAAGGATCCCCTTTCAATGGGAGCCTGCGGAACGTATTCCGTCCCAGATGCTGATGGTTCGATCTATGGAGTTATATAACGTGGATCGCGTCATCGCGTTCAAGTTCCCTGCCTACCTGATCAGGCATCCCCATAAGACCCTCTGGCTTGTCCACCAGTACCGTCAGGCCTATGATCTCTATGACGCGGGACAGAGTAATCTTTGCGGAGGCGAAGAGAAAAAAAATATTAGAAATTGTATTATTAATGCTGATAATCTGTGCTTTTCTGAATGTCAATCTATTTACACTATTTCTGAAATTACATCTGAACGCTTAAGAAGTTATAATAAGATTAATGCATCTCCTTTAGAGCTTCCTATTAATGATGAATTGTTATTCAAAAATGAATCTTACGGTAACTATATTCTGGTCAATGGAAGGATAAACAAGATGAAGCGTCAGGCCTTACTTGTTGATGCACTAGCCTTGACAAAGATGCCTGTTCGATTGGTTATTGCCGGACCAGCTGATAATGAACAGGAGTTTATGCTGTTACAAGATAGGATTCATAAATATCATCTTGAAAACAGAGTTTATCTTGACATTCGTTTTCTCCCAAGATCGGAGTATGCACATTATCTCAACAATGCTCTTGCAGTAGCCTGCATTCCGTTTAATGAAGAATATGGTTATGTCGCACGAGAAGCATCCTGCGCTGAAAAGGCGATCCTTTCTACAACAGACAGCGGTGGAATATTAGGAATAGCCAAGGATAAAGTCACAGGCCGGGTTGTCCAACCGACAGCGGAAGCCTTGGCGCATGCCTTGGATGATATCTGGGAAAACAGGATGCAGACGATGCAGTATGGTCGAACGGCAAGGGATGTGTGGCACGAAATGGGGATTAACTGGCCAAATACACTGGAGGCGTTGCTTCGATGAATATCGCTCTGTTTACTCCGGTGAATACAAAGTCAGCTATAGCCCACTCGTCTTTTCTGCTGGAAAATGTTTTGCTTCAACTCGGGCATACGCTTTCCATCGTTCGTACGGAAGATGAAGCCTCTTTGAGTCTTTCAGCACGTGCTTTCCGTTCTCCTATTTCACGTTGGACGGACAGTACAGCATGTCGGTCTGTTCTGGCTTGGGCTGAACTGGTTGTTTATCAGGTCGGCGATAATCTTCTGTATCATAAAGGAGCTGCCTATTGGATTGCGATTCGGCCCGGACTTGTCATTCTGCATGATTTTTTTCTTGCTGATTTATTTTTGAATTACATGCAGAATAGGCCTAATCTGGCACGAAAATGGCTTTCCCTGTTGTATGGTACACAGGCACCTGACAAATTCTATCATTTGCTTTCAACCCCGGAGTTCTATACGAAAGCCGCTGAAAGCATGCCGCTTACGGAATGGATTTGTTCTCAGGCAACGGCTGTTCTAACGCACAGTGACTGGGGAGTGGACAGGGTTCTGAACTCCTGCCCCGGACCTGTACGGACACAGGCCCTGCTGTATGAACGTCCCGATATTCCGGTTGGCAGGCCGACGGAGCACTCCCCTCTGCGTATCGCCACCATTGGATGTGCAAACAGAAACAAGCGGTTTGAGTCCATCATCAGGAGCATCGGAAGTTCTCCCTTACTAAAATCGCGAGTCGAATACCGGATTGTAGGAGCCGGTGAACCGGAATTTATCCAATCCATGCAGTCTATTGCCCAGGAACTTGGCGTCTCTTTTTCCTATACGGGATGGATTGATGACTCCACACTACGGAAGGAGATTTTACAAGCGGATATTGTTACCTGTCTGAGATTCCCGACGCTGGAGGCGACGAGTGCTTCCTGTATTGAGGCTCTGCTGTACGGAAAGCCCTCTCTTGTCACTGATGTCGGATTTTACAGAGAACTTCCTAACGATTGTGTGGTGAAGATAGCACCTGATAATGAACATTCAGAACTCACAGAGGCCCTCACCAAACTGGCAACGGATGCAGCGTTCCGCCGCTCGCTTGGCGAGCGTGGAAAAGCGTATGCTGAGCAGACATTCACTGCGGAAAGCTACGCGGCGGCACTCATGGATCTTGCCTGTGAGGCGAATAATGCAGAGCTTCCATTAGATGCCGCCCGAAATCTATGTGACATTCTTCATGAATGGGGCTATGAAGAGTTGTCCGCAAGCCGTTATCTCACCGAACCAATGAGGATTTTTGAATTCTCTGAGCATATCGGGTAAACTCTGTTTCCTTTTATAAGAAACATCGGTGTGGATTCCTTCATAGTGCCTCCGTAATGGCTTGTGCCCGGTGTCAGGAGACAGGATTACGGTCCATTTTTCTTACTTATGCTATCATAAGGTTTGGGTGGTCATGCTCCAAAAATCCAGCAGATACGTGTTACCATTCCTTGAACTGGGTACACTGATGGCCCTTTTTCTGATCATTCTCTGGGCTTCCGGGGCATTGCTCGAAGAGTGGGGAGTCCTAAACGCCTTTAATACTCAGGGGATAGGATATTACGAGTCCTTTTTTCCGTTGATTGTTCTGCGCCCCCTCCATCTAGTTCCTTATATGCTTCAATGGTTTTTAGGGCATGGGCATCCTTTCGGCGTTTCGCTCGCGTTGGGTGCCCTGCTGGTTCTGCGCTATACGGTTGCCCGCTGGGCTGTTTCTCCACTGGTTACAGGGTATGGTCGTTGGGTGCTCAGCACCGTTGCCGCTGTTCTCCTTCCTTGGGCGGGGGTATGGCTGGGGCGGTTTTCCTCTGCCCAGATGTCTGCGGTGTTTTTCCTGTTTGTTTTTGGATTTTCTGTACGGCTATTTTCCAGATGGTCAGCCATCTACTTTGTTGCTGTTATCTTTTTTATGAATGCATTGCTGATGACATATCAAGGATTGGCTATATGCTTACTGGCGATACCTGTCAGCCTGCTGCTGGTTGATTTTTTCCAGGAAAAAGGGGAAGGCGGTTGTGGAAAGAAGTATCTGATTTCTTTTCTGCGATCTTTTGTATCGATTCTCTGCGGTTTTTTGCTCTATGCCCTTTATTATTTGTTCATCATGAGAATCATTGGAAATTCGGGGTATGAAGCAGAACTTTCCATAGACGTGTCTCGACTTCTCACCTTTTCAGGGTTTATGTCACATACAATGGCAGCATTTCATACCGCTTATGGAATACAATTTTTTGTACTTCCTTTTTTTCTCGCAATAGTTTTTCTTGTAGGCTATCAGAATATGTCATTAAAAAATCGCTACTTTCTATTAAGTATATTCATGATACTTGTCATGTTGCCAATTTTATCTATAATTTATGTTTCTGGATTGCATATACGAGATCCTGAAAGAGTTCTGTATCCTGTATCGATGGGATTTTTTATGGTAATGTTTATGGTTTTATCAGTGTCTGGCAAAATAATGGATAGCGATATTCCTTCAGGAAATATATTTGTTTCTTTAATTATTATCAGTAGTGTATTTATTTACTCCTTTGAATTTAGAAAATATAAAAATATTCAGTACGATTTTTTAAATCAGCTTGTCGACATTGTAAAAGAAAGAAAGTTACCGTCAGTTATGGTTAGGGATTACACAGGGATTCTCGGAGATGTGTATACATTCCTTCCTCCAACCTTGACGGATGCTATGGCCATATCCGGAACAGCCATTCCTGCGGATATCTGCACCCCTGTAAATGTGGACCGAAAACACCCTTTGGCACAAAGATACCCGATAAAGTCAACGGAACGTTGTGAAGATTTGAAGGGGCTCCCTGCAGGAATAACGTTTATTTCCGCATATATGGTGGATGGAAAAATATATCTTAAAGAGTAAGATTTAGGGCAGTTCTAGTGTCGTTTATAGTTATGACAGCTATGTAAAAATATTGAGGAAGGGTCGCTTATATGAAGCCTTTCGATATTAAAAATAAGATAAGTATTATTATCCCTGTATATAATGAAGAAGAAAATATAGATATTATTGTTCAAAAAATAATAGAATTACCAATTAAAAATAAAGAGATATTATTTATTGATGATGGAAGTACGGATAATACTTTAGAAAAAATATATAACAACTCTAAAGAACATACAGAGATTAAATATATTTCTTTATCAAGAAATTTTGGACATCAGATTGCTCTCAAAGTTGGATTTGATCATTGTAATGGGGATTGCGCCATTACGATGGACGGAGATATGCAGCATCCACCAGAAATTATTATGGAAATGCTGGAGCGATGGGTGTATGGAGCTGAAGTCGTCCACACAAGAAGGCTTCCAGAAGAGAATCAGTCTATTTTTAAGAGCATGACATCAAAATATTTTTATAAGTTTATTAATTTCTGTTCTTCTGTAGATATTCAACCCGGTACCGCTGATTTCAGGTTGCTGGACGCCAAAATAGTCCAGATATGCCAGCAGCTGCAAGAGGATACCTTTTTCTGGCGTGGATTGATTCCATGGATGGGATTCAGGCAGGATTATATTGATTATGTTCCGAACCATCGCCTTCATGGGAAAAGCAAATACTCTCTGAAGAGAATGGTCAAACTGGCGTGGGACGGTATTTCATCTTTCAGTCTTCTCCCCCTCCGAATTGCAACTGTCCTTGGTGTAGCGACATTTTTTTCCTGTATCCTTTATATGTTTTACGCCTTATATAGGGTCTTTTTTACTGCGGAAACCGTATCCGGCTGGGCATCCCTGATTGTTTTACTGCTGGGCATTAGTGCAGTACAATTTATTTTTTTAGGTATTCTTGGTGAATATGTTGGTAAGATTTTTATGTCTAGTAAACATAGGCCTTATTATTTTATAAATAAAAGTAATATTGATGCATAGACTAAAATATTTTATGTGGAATATATATGAAAAGTTTTTTATTGGTAATACTTGCTGTTTTACTCAATGTGCTGGCTCAAATTTTTATGAAATTCAGTGGTAGTGTAAATGCAAATGCGACAGTGTTATCTATCATTTTCTCACTTAAGACTTTTTTGGCAGTTGCAGCATATGGAGCAAGCTTTATCTTGACCCTTTTCATATATAAAAATAATGAACTTTCAATAATTGGTCCTGTTATGGCAAGTTTAACTTGCCTATTTGTTTTTGGTAGTGCATTTTTATTTTTTAATGAGTCAATATCCTTTGACAAAATGATTGGAATTTTCTGTATAATAGTAGGTATATACTATATTACAAAATAAATACAATAAGTATACCATAAATAAATATTTTTATAAAAATTGCTTTGCTATGTTCAATTCTGCAAATAGAAATAATTAATCATATAAATGGACTGTACTCAAATGTGACTTTCTGTCCAACCCGAAACGAGATAACATTAGAATCGTGTATATGATTATGTTACGTTTATTACATCATATTTTGATCTTAAAATTACAGCGTGTTTAGGATGGATATTGGTTACATATGGGTGTCGGCAGTGCAGAATTCTGAGTAGCGACTCCATGATAGGTATTCACGGGGTCACGTCGGTGGGAAGGACAGAAACCAACAAGGACAGAAACCAACTGCGCTGCAGACCTGTCTTGAACTTGTTCATGAGGGCGACATGCTGCATGTGCATAGGGCCCGCAAACTGAAAGATTTGCTTGATATCCTTATGGCTGATAGGCTGAACGCTGAAGGCTATATAGCCGGTCCGAACGAGAGCTGCGCCGGGAACGTATGATCCACGCACTGCGGATAGGAAGAAAGAAGCATGTTGATGGTTACGTGTACCTTCTACATATTGCCCCGCATGCGAAATTGTGGGCTCCCTTCGTAGCAATGCCAATGGTGTCGAGTGTACGTTTTGCTGGAGGAAATCAGGGAGTGGCCGCATTGTTCCCCGCATTTAGGTTGCGTCGATCTCGGAGTTTTCTCCTTTGGTGGCAGAACTTTTGCCGCAGGCACACTGGTCTGAAGAAATCGAAGAAGAGTGTCACTATTTATAGAGAATTATGTCATCAGAATAATGCGCAGAAGTCTTAACCTCACCATGAAAGTATTTTTTTATCAAATGAATATATACAGCTTGTTACGATATAGAGATTTCGTATCTCGGAATGGGGTAAGCCCGACATAAAGGAACGGATCCGTTTGCCGGGCTTTTGGGTGCCCGAATTTTGCCCAACTGTTCGATTTCGGTTTTTGGTCAGATACTACAAGTCAGACATTTTTATTCTTTAATTTACGACTTATTAAGCTAAAATTATCGACTTGTCTGACCTGCCCAACGGATTTTAAACATAAATGGAATCCTTCTATTGTGAAAGGGATCCATCCGGTATGGGAGTAGGATTTTTCGGAGCAAATTTTTCCCGAAGAATTGGGATGTGGATCAGGGGGAGAGGTGACGCACCAGCTCACAGAGTGGGTATACCCCCTTACCCCCGAGAGCTTTTTTCACGCCACATCTTCATCACGCACTGCAACGAAAGAATTACTTCGGCAAAGAGAAAACTCATTCGTCATCAGCGAGAGGAGATACAGTGTGACCCCTACCTTTTTTATCTGGCAGAATTTCTAGCTAGCGGAACGAAGTGGAGACGAAATAATTTTTTTGCCCTTTCCTCATCCCAGAAAGTTCTTTCGGCTTCATCTCTTTGGCGGTAATTCCATCTTTTCCCCATTCGCCATCAAACAGCGTTTTCATCGGCACACCGAGGGCTGTTGCTATCCTGCCGAGAGTGGAGAGTTTTCATTCAGAGATCCCCCCCCACGAGATCTATCTATTGTTCTCGCTGAAAGTGATTCCATCGTGATACTCTTTATAAAATTACTTGGCTAACATATTATAATATGCTGTATTTATAGTGATAAATGAGTAGCGTCCAAACAACCCGTCAAGAATCTGGAACCGTTCTCAATGGAGCTAACCAGCAAAACTACTTACAAGAAGTAGATATATAATTACCTCCACTCTTACCGATATTCAGTCTCGTGTCAATCGTCTTACTGTTGATAACAACCGCCTTCGGAATCTCGTGAAGCTCTACGAGGATACTTTTGCCGCCATGAGGCCGGGTAGGTATTACGTCTATTCGGATGATGGCGAAGTTTTATCTTCATACTGGAAGTGGGGACAGCTGAAGAGTTTGCTTCCAAACTTGCCGCCGAAAGTACGGGAGCAACGGTCGTTCTCGCAATCCCCGTTAAAGCCGAACATATGCAGAATGATAACTTCGGTGTCCTCCCCCCGTGAGATTCCCCGGCGACCTTGAGTCTGTGCCCGGTAAAAAAGTGGGAATACTTTACTACCGGGTATAGGACATTCTCGCCATTTCATTTTTCTTTTCATTCTCACAAAGTTCATGAGGTACCCACTATACCGTGAACTTGCCGCCAAGGAATATCAGAGTGTACAGACGAACCTCGGGCGATCTTAGTTGCTCAGTGCGTTCCTGTCGGAATCCTTGTGCCGTGAAGATACGGAGGAAGGGCTTGGTTTTTCTCCGATTGACCGGAAAAGGTTTTAGATCTTTTTGGCGGAGATTGCGGTCAGTATGGCGGAAGCGGGCTGTGATCTTATTGATGAAACCTTTATCCTTCCGAAAATCAATCCCAGCAATGAGGGAAAGAGAAAACGGTTCCGGAGTACCGATTCAGTAGGAAGTATAAGAAGGAGACTATGATTTTTGAGTTGCCATTAGCAATCCGACAGGGGGCTATTGAGCAAGACTGGAACTATCCGGTGGGAAAAGCGGTTCTTCTTTCCATCAGGGCGTTCGTTTTTTTGCTCTGTGTGCGGGGGGGGAATAGAAAAAGCCCTCACAGAGTTATCTGTAAGGGCTTGATTCCATTCTGGTGCGCCCGGCGCGATTCGAACGCACGGCCTTTAGCTCCGGAGGCTAACGCTCTATCCGACTGAGCTACGGGCGCGGAGTTTCCCCGGAAGGGGACACTACAGAGTTGGGAAGCTAGCTCTTGTGCCGCGTCCTGTCAAGCTGTATGCTCCGGTACCGGGAGCGTGCTGCGGCTCGTTTGGTGTCGGAGCCGTGTTTTTGTGTCCATCCGTTTGTTACGCTTCCCCTTCTTTTTCTTTATCTTAAGGAGTATTCCATGAGCGTTTCCGTTACTTGGTACGGTCATTCCAATTTTAAGGTTTCTTGCGGCGACGTGACTGTTTTCATAGATCCCTTCTTCACGCATAACCCTTCCTGCCCCGTGACGTGGAATGAGGCCGGGAAGCCGGATTTGGTGCTCGTCACCCATGATCACGGCGATCATACGGGTGACGCCGTGGCGATCTGCAAAAGCAGCGGCGCAACCTGCGGCTGCATCGTCGGTACGGCCGAACGCCTGATCGACGCCGGGATGCCGCAAGCCAGCATTCCCGCCGGGATCGGCTTCAATATCGGGGGCACCATCGAAGTGAAGGGCGTCCGGGTCACCATGACGCAGGCGTTCCATACTTCGGAATCCGGGGCCCCCGCAGGGTACGTCGTGACCATGCCGGACGGCTTTACCTTCTATCACGCGGGCGATACCGGCCTCTTCTCCTCGATGGAGCTGATAGGTTCGCTGTATCCGCTGGATCTGGCGCTGCTGCCCGTGGGCGGCTTCTTCACGATGGACGGGTTGCAGGCCGCCCATGCCGCGCGTCTGCTCAAGCCCAAGGCCGTGATCCCCATGCACTGGGGGACATTCCCGGTCCTTGCGAAGGACACCTCGGCCTTTGCGTCGCATCTCGCGTCCGTGGCTCCAGATGTCCGCCTTGTCTCCATGAAGCCCGGTGATAGCACCGCGTTCTAATCACGGAGGTGTCCCATGACGCTCATCGAACACGGCGAACTGGTCCGCCGCGCTTTGGAATATGTGGAGGAAGAACGCTGCCGCCGCCCGGATGCGCCGCTTTCCTCCCTGCTTGACGAAGCGGGTATGCGCTTCAATCTGACGCCGCTGGACGCGGCTCAGCTTGCCCGCCTTTTTTCCGAAAAAGGACAGGAGCCTTCCGCCCCGTGCAAACGCTAACTTCGCATCCTTACAGGACGTTGCCCGATGCCTTCGCTTCTTCAGAGACAGATATTTAAAGAAATCGCCAACCTGTTCGTTCTCGCCGTGGGGGTGCTGCTGACGCTCATCCTCATCAGCCGGGCGGTGCAGATGCGGGAACTGTTTCTGGGGCTGGATCTCGGCATCTTGGATACCGTTCTGCTGTTCGGCTATATGACCCCGCTGTTCCTCATGCTGGTGATTCCCATCGCCTGTATGCTCAGCGTCTTCCTGACCTTCCTGCGCATGAGCACGGACCGCGAGCTGGTCGCCCTGCGTGCGGGGGGAATCAACATCTATCAGATGCTTCCCGCGCCGCTCCTGTTCAGTGTGATCTGCATGTTGCTGACGCTCTGGGTATCCCTGCATTGGCTGGCGTGGGGCATGGGGCATTTCCGGGAAACGATCCTTGAAATCGCCAATACCCGCGCCCGTGTCGTGGTGCAGCCCGGCGTCTTCAATACGGACTTCCCCAATCTGGTGCTTTTCGCCCGGCAGGTGAACCCCGGTGACGGGGATATGTCGCAGGTTCTGGTGGACGACCGTTCGCACCCCGAGCGCCACATGACCATCCTCGCCCCGGAAGGGCGCTTCGATACCGATACCGAACGCGGCGAGCTGGTATTCCTGCTTGAGGACGGCAAGATCTACACCACGGATAAGAAGGGTTCCTCGGTGCTGGCCTTCGACGAATACAAAGTGCGGCTGCCGCTGGATTCCCTCTTCAAGAGTCTTGATCTCGGAGATGTGCGGCCCCGCGAGATGTCATGGAGCAAGCTCTCCAGCATCACGCGGGAGGAAGCGCTTAAAGTGGACGCCAACTACGCCAACAAGCTGGAGGTGGAGCGCCACAAGCGCTGGGCCTATCCGGTGGCGTGCATCGCCCTGACCCTCTTCGTGTTGCCGCTGGCTTCGGCCTTTGAGGGGCTGCACAGGCAGACGGGGCTCATGTTGGCCCTTGCCATGTTCTTCGTGTATTACAGCCTGATGTCGCTTGGGTTCAGTACGGGCGAGTCCGGGGCCATCCCCCCCTCCATAGGGTTATGGGTCCCGAACATCCTGTTCCTATGCCTCGGCATCTACGGGCTATGGCTGACGGCGCATGAGCGAACGCCGCATGTGGCGACCTTCTTCCGCAACCTGCGGACACGGAGGACGTCATGAGCTTGCTTTTCCGCTATCTGACCAAAAACAACGCGATGATCCTGCTGCCGACCCTTGCCGTCGGCATCGGCCTGTATGTGCTCACGGACCTGTTCGAGCGTCTCGACAACTTCATCGAGGCCGGGCTGTCCGTGGGCATGGTGCTCACCTACTTCGTCGTGAAGATGCCGCTCGTGATTTCGCAGATCCTGCCGGTGATCTTCCTGCTGTCCACGGTCATCCAACTGTGCATCATGGCTCGCAGCCGCGAGCTGACGGCGTTGCAGGCCGGGGGCATCTCCCTCGGCGTGGTGGCGAACTCCATGATCCTTTGCGGCATTTTCTGGGGAGGCGTCCAGCTTGGTTTCTCCGAGTATCTGGGCGTTGCCGGGGAACGCGAGTCCGCCCGCATCTGGCAGGAAGAGGTCCGCAAGAAGAACCTCGCGGCAACGGTGCTGAAGGATGTCTGGTTTACGGACGGGGACTGGATCGTCTCGCTCGGCACGCTTGATCCCCAGGCGCACGGCACAGGCTTTTCCGGGTATGAACTGTCCGACGACGGCCTGAGCATCAAGCGCATCGTGCAGGCGTCCACGTTCGCCGCCGAGCCCAACCACTGGGCCTTGCAGGATGTGCACGTCTACACGCCCGACACCTTCACGCAGGAGCAAGAGCCGGATTTCGTCCTCCCGCTCAGGCAGGATCCCGAAACCTTCCGGCTCGTCAGTACGGGCACGAAGCCCCAGCAGTTGCCGCTCTGGCAGCTTGGGGACGCCATCAGCCAGTTGAAATCTTCCGGTTCCAACGTGGAGGCGCTCCGCACGGCGTGGCACGCCAAGCTGGCCTATGCGGCGTCGATTCTGGTCATGGCTTTCGTGGCGACGGCCATTGTCTCGTGGAAGGACAACATCTATATCGCCGTAACCGTCGCGCTGCTGTGCACGTTCCTGTACTTCGCGGTGTATACCCTCGGCACGACGCTTGGGCAGCGCGGCATCCTGCACCCGTTCCTCGCCGCGTGGACCGCGAACCTCATCGCGCTGTTCTTTGCGTTTTGGCGGCTTATCCCCTTGCTGCTGCGAAGGGAATAATCCACCGGAATCTCTTAAAGATTTGAGGGGCGAGGGAAACGTTCTGAAGAAGGGGGGAGCACCCCCACGTTTCCCTCGCCCCCTCCAACCTTCCCCTACTTTCTTCCAAGATTTTCCCTTTATCGAATCCCACTCGACCGTTTTTCCTGTGGCGGAAAAATGTGTTCTTTGGGTTTGACGAGGGGGGTCTGTTTTTTGAACGGGGCCAGCGGAAAAAGGCGTCTTTTCCCGGGCGCAGTCTTAATATGAATCCCGCTTGAAGCCTTTCAACATTGAAATACGCATTCCTTCTGAAGGAATGCGGCTCCAAGAAAGGTTACGAACAGGGATTCGATAAAG